>OCTW011594870.1_pt1 | contig 26574 bp, 25 predicted proteins | sample 1539671 | NCBI WGS metagenome assembly OCTW01 (sample SAMN02144230, study PRJEB22623) | gut metagenome | biome: sheep rumen | host: Ovis aries | place: New Zealand | reverse complement strand
CGACATGACCGAGCTCCTCATGGGCTCGGATGTCCCGCCCCGCAGGAGCTTCATCTACGAGCACGCAGCGGACGCCGAGCTGGACGTATAAAAACAGCGGGGAAAAGCTGACAGAAACATTATGCCGGCCCGGGCTGTGCAGCAGCGATGGTTTTTTCAAAGAAGTCATAAGCCGACAGAAAGCCATGCCTGCAAGCGCGGCAAGAAGCGCGGAAGGCGCGGAACAGCGCGTGTTTTTTATAAACAATATATGTAAAAGCCGACATAACGAGCGGAAGACGATAAATATCCACAGGTTTAGAATATGAGCAAAAAGAAAAACGACAACGGCGGGCGCGGAAATGACCGCGACCGCATCTTTGATGTGCCCGGAGACGGCGGCACGGGAGACGGCGGAGAACAGATCATCAGCACGGAGTACTCAGAGCTGATGCAGAAGGCCTATATCGACTACGCGATGAGCGTCATCGTGTCGCGCGCTCTGCCGGATGTCCGCGACGGACTCAAGCCGGTCCAGCGCCGGACACTCTATGATATGTATGAGCTGGGGATCCGATCGGACCGGCCCTACCGCAAGAGCGCCCGTATCGTGGGCGACACCATGGGCAAATACCATCCTCACGGTGACAGCTCCATCTACGATGCCCTGGTCGTCATGGCCCAGGCCTTCAAGAAGGGCCTGCCCCTGGTCGACGGCCACGGGAACTTCGGCAATATCGAGGGCGACGGCGCGGCAGCCATGCGCTACACGGAGGCCAGGCTTCAGAAGATTACCGAGGAGGCCTTCCTGGCGGACCTGGACAAGGATGTCGCCGATTTCGGTCCCAACTTTGACGAGACGGAAAAGGAGCCGGTGGTCCTGCCGGTCAGGATCCCCAACTTCCTCATCAACGGCTCCGAGGGAATCGCGGTCGGTATGGCGACGAGCACGCCGCCCCACAACTTGGCCGAGGTCATCGACGCCGAGCTGGCCTTGCTGGAGGACCCGGATATCTCCACGGAGGCCCTCATGCGGATCCTGCCGGGACCCGATTTCCCGACGGGCGGCATCATCGTCAACCGCGAGGACCTGCCGCAGATCTATGAGACTGGCCAGGGACGACTCCGGATCCGCGGCCGCGTCGAGACCGAGAAGGGCCGCAGCGGCCACATCAACCTGGTGATCACTGAGATCCCCTACACCATGGTCGGCGCCGGCATCGGCAAGTTCCTGTCGGATGTCGCCGCCCTGGCGGAGAACAAGGTCACAAACGACGTCATCGACATCACCAACCAGTCCTCCAAGGAGGGCATCCGGATCGTCATCGAGCTCCGCAGGGACACGGACGTCGAGAATTTCAAAAACCTCCTCTACAAAAAGACCCGGCTCGAGGATACCTTCGGCGTCAACATGCTGGGCATCATGGACGGGCGGCCCGAGACCATGGGCCTGCGCGCCATCCTGGAGGCCAGCGCGGATTTCCAGTACGAGATCGCCGGCCGCAAATACAGAAACCTCCTCGAAAAGGAGCAGAAAAAGCGCGAGATCCAGGAGGGCCTGATCCAGGCCTGCAACGTGATCGACCTGATCATCGAGATCCTGCGCGGCTCCCGCGACCGGGCCATGGCCAAGCGGTGCCTGGTGTCCGGTGACACGGCGGGGATCCGCTTCCGGTCGGACATGTCCCGCGAGATGGCGGAGCAGCTCCACTTCACCGAGGTCCAGGCCGACGCCATTCTGGACATGCGTCTCTACCGCCTGATCGGCCTCGAGGTCGAGGCCCTCATGAAGGAGCACGAGGAGACCGTCGCCAATATCTACAAATACGAGGATATCCTGGAGAACAGGACGGCCATGACACGTGTCATCCGGGCAGACCTTCTTTCTTTTAAAAAGAAATACGGCCAGCCCCGCCGGACCGAGATCATCCAGGGGCAGGAGGCCGTCTATGTCGCGCCCGAGGCCAATGAGGACCGCGAGCTTGTCTTCGTGATGGACCGCTTCGGCTATGCCAAGACCATGGAACCGGGGCTTTTCCACCGCAATGAGGCCGCCGTCCGGGAGGCTGCCAGATTCTGCTTCCCCTGCAGGAGCGGCGGCAGGATCTGCCTCTTCACGAGGGAGGGCCAGCTCTACACGCTCAAGACCGCGGACCTGCCGGCCGGCAAGATGCGCGACAAGGGCACGCCGGTCGACAATGTGAGCAACTACGATTCCACGAAGGAGGAGATCATCTTCGCGGCGTCCCAGGAGGCCCTGCGTCTGGAGAAGGTCGTCTTCGTCACACAGAGCGGCATGGTCAAGGCCGTGCCGGGCACCGAATTCGATGTGATCAAGAAGACCGTCGCCGCCACAAAGCTGGCGGAGGGGGACCTGCTGGCCTATGCAGGAGAACTGCGTGACGCGGCCACCATCGTCATCCAGTCCAGAAACGGTTTTCTGCTGCGCTTTGCCGTCGAGGAGATCCCCGAACAGAAAAAGAACGCCATCGGCGCCCGCGGGATCCGCCTGTCCGGCGACGATCTGGTGGAGAACGCCTGGCTCCTGGCCCAGGGGGACAAACCGGCTCTGGACCTGCACGGCACCCGGGTCGACCTCTCGCGCCTGCGCGTATCCAAACGCGACGGCAAGGGGACGAAGCGGTTCTGAAAGAAGAACAATAACTCACCGCTGCTCTTTGGAAAACCGAAAAGAAACCGGTTGAAAAAAGAAGTTGCTTAAGATAATATTTTGTTACTATTGGGTTTTTGGCAGTGCCCGGCGACCTGTCGGGTGTACCGTTTGGTACCGTTCGGGACAGATCCCGGCGGTAGGGGAGATGCGACTGCCGGGCTTTTCAATGGATATATCCGCAAACAGCAGGAGGAAGCAGACCAGGCATGAGAGTCATTGCAGGAAGCGCGAGAAGACTGCTTCTCGTGACACCAAAGGGAATGGAGACACGGCCCACCCAGGACAAGATCAAGGAGACACTGTTCAATATCCTCCAGATGGATGTCCCGGGGGCGGTTTTTCTCGATGTCTTCGCCGGCAGCGGCGGGATCGGAATTGAGGCGATCAGCCGCGGCGCGAAGCGGGCCTACTTTATAGAGAACGGCAGGGAAGCCATTTCCTGCATCCAGCAGAACCTGCACAAGACAGGCTTCGAGGAGCAGGCGGTCATCCTGCGCCAGGACGCCGTGGCGGCTCTGCGCCATGTGCATGAGAAGGAAGTGGACCTGGTCTACCTGGATCCCCCCTATCAGTCGGATCTGGCAAGGCGGGTGATCACGGCGCTCGACGGGATGTCCTACATCACGGAGGACACCATCATCGTGGTCGAGACGAACCTGGAGTCGGACTTCTCCTTTGTCGGGGAGACCGGCTTTGAGATCTACCGCGAGAAGGACTATCGCGGCAACCGCCACCTCTTTCTGCGCAGAAGAGTTTCCGGCGATGGGATGTGATTAGGAAAGGAACGACGACAGTAACATGAAAGCAGCAATTTATCCAGGAAGTTTTGATCCGGTGACCCTGGGTCATATCGACATCATTGAGCGGGCGAGCCGGATGTTTGACGAGGTGACCGTCTGCGTCCTCGACAACAAGGCCAAAACTCCATTGTTTTCTGTAGATGAACGTGTTAAAATGTTGCAGAAAGTATGCGAAAATATTCCCAATGTCCGTGTCGACTCCTATTACGGGCTGATGGTGGACTATGCCAGAAGCATCGGCGCGCATGTCTCGATCAGGGGACTGCGGGCGGTCACGGACTTTGAATATGAGCTGCAGCTTGCGCAGACCAACCGGATGCTCTCCAACGGGGATCTCGACACGATCTTCCTGACGACTTCTGCCAAGTATTCTTATCTCAACTCCTCAGGCGTCAAGGAGATCGCCGCCTTCGGCGGAGATATCTCCAAATGTGTGACGCCCTATGTGGAGGGTCTGATCTGGGAGAAGCTCCGCGAGAGAGCGAAAAAGGCTGAGAACTGACACAGCCGGAAAGTTAACACGTGAGGAGAGGACAGGAATCATGAGCAGTAAGATTGAACAGCAGATTGATCAGATTGAGGATTTTATCGACAGCTGCCGGTATCAGAAGTTTTCCAAGACAAATATCATCGTCGACAAGGACGAGCTGGATGGTCTCCTGGAGGAGCTCCGTGCCAGAACACCCGAGGAGATCAAGCACTACCAGAGGATCATCAACAACAAGGAGGCGATCTTGGAGGACGCGCGCCGCAAGGCCGATGAGCTGATCAACGAGGCGACGATCCAGACCAACGAGCTGGTCAGTGAGCACGAGATCATGCAGCAGGCCTATGCCCAGGCGGACCAGATCGTGCGCCTTGCCCAGCAGCAGGCCGAGGAAATCGTGGACCGCGCCGTTGTCGAGGCCAATGCCTACCGCTCCTCCGCGTCCCAGTACATGGACGACATGCTCGGCCAGCTCGAGGACAACACGACCCAGTCTCTCGAGAGCCTGACCGCGATCTTCGCCAACTTCCACAACAGCCTGAGCGGCTACATCGAGACGATTCGCGAGAACCGCACCGAGCTCCTTCCTCAGAACGAGGAGATCCAGGCAGCAAGGGATGCTGCCGAGGACCAGGGCTATGAGGACATGCCTCAGGAATAAAAAGCCGTGGTTTTGCCGGGCGGCCGGCTGATCTGGTGACCGGGCGGCCGGACACGGACAGGGAACCCGCGTCCGTTTATGAAAAAAGTATATGAGAAAGCCCGGACATGCTCTTGCACGCCGCCGGGCTTTCTTCTGTATTTGATAAAACACTTTGTGTCCTGATCATCGTCGCCGGCGGACTGCGCCGCTTGTCCGGGGGACATCCGTTCTGCGCGGACCGCAGCGGAATGCAGCCTGATGCAGCCTGATGCAGATCAGCACCGCATCCGTGCCGCATCCAACAAAAACAGATTGGAACATCGCAAATGAAAAAGGGAACCTTCGGGTATCTGCAGGGGAAGAGAATGCGCTCTCTGTGCAAATCCGCCCTGCTTCTGGCGGCAGTCTTCATTATTTTCTTCGCCGCACTCCATCATTTTCATACAAACAGAAATGTCTTTTCAATTCTGGCTGCCGTGGGCGCCCTGCCCGCGGGCAGGAGTATTGTGGAGACCATCATGTGCTTTCGCGCGAGGGGAGCCTCGGAGGCCGTCCGCGCCGCAGTTGACCGGGCGGCCGCCAGGGAAAGCGGGACGGGCAGCGAACTGCCCGCGGAGACGTCGGCCTACGACCTCTATCTGACCTCCTATGAGAGGGCCTTTTCCCTCAGCCACGCGGCCGCCGGAAACGGCCGTCTGATCGGCCTGACCGAGGATGCCGGGACGGACTGCGGTCTCTGCGAGCGGCACATCCTGGACATGCTCCGCAAAGAGGGCCTCAGGGGATACCGCGTGGAGGTCTTCCGGGACATCGACGCCTATGCGGAAGAACTGAAAAACCTGGTCCGGCAGCCGGGACAGGATGAGAACGCCCGGCCTCTGCCGGAAGGGGAGCGGGAAGAGGCCGCCCGTACTCTGCCGGAACGGGAGCGGGATGAGGGCGCGGAGCCTCTGCCGGAACAGGAGCGGGAAGAGGCCGCCCGGCCTCTGCCGGACAGGGAGGATGACCGGAAGGCCATGGCGCTCCTGCGCGCGATCTCTCTGTAGGGATGCGGCAGGTCATGCCTGCGGGACACGAGGTAGAGAATGCGGGAATATGTGGTCAGCAGAGACGAGCAGGGACAGCGTCTGGACAAGTACCTCCGGCGCCGGCTTCCCCTGGCCCCGTCTTCATTTATCTATAAAATGCTCCGGAAAAAGAATATTACGCTCCGGGGCGGGAAAGCCGACGGCAGTGAGAAGGTGGAGGAAGGGGACTGCATCCGGATGTTCCTCTCCGACGAGACGATCGACAAGTTCTCCGGGCCGGCGGGAAGCCTGACAGAAACAAGGGGCGCCGAGCGGACCGGCGGACCGGAGAGAAAAAAGGCTGCGGATGAGGAGGCTGAAGCGGAGAGGCAGGCTTATGAGGCGATCCGTCCGCTCCTGGGACGGAGCCCGGTCCTGTACGAGGATGAGAATGTCCTGATCGTGCAAAAGCCTGCGGGGGTCCTGTCACAGAAGGCATCGCCCTCCGACATCTCCATGAACGAATGGCTGCGCGGATACCTGCGGCAGCAGGAGGACCGGCAGACAGCTGCGCCCGGCTTCAGGCCCACGGTCTGCAACCGTCTGGACCGCAATACCGGCGGGATCCTCCTGTGCGCCAAAAGCCTCCGGGGGAGCCGCGCCCTGTCGGCGGTCATCCGGGAGCGGATCATCCGCAAGACCTATCAGATGGTGGTCCACGGCAGGGTGACAAAACCGGGGACCGTCAGGGCCGGCCTGCAAAAGGACCGGGCCGGCAACCGCGTCAGTGTTGCAGTGGCGGAGGACGCCTCTTCCAAATCAAAAGCATTGACATCGGCGGCAGCGGAGATTTTATCCGGAAGGGCAAAAGCCGGGGAGAAGCCGGGCCCGGTCAGACATGCAGAGACGGTCTACCGGCCCGTCCGCACCGGACACCGGGCGACCCTGGTCGAAGCCGACCTGATCACCGGCCGCTCCCACCAGCTGCGCGTCCACATGGCGTCGATCGGCCACCCCATTCTGTTCGATCCCAAATACGGAGACCGGGCACTGGACCGGCCCTTCCTGCGCGGGATCCGGAGGCCGCAGGGCCAGCTCCTGTGGTGCGTCGAGACCGCTTTCCCCGATGACCTCTGTAAAAAGACAGCCGCCGCCGGCGCCGGCGGCGAAGAGATCCTGGAGGTTCTGCGCCCCCTGGCAGGGCGTGCCTTCCGAAGTCCCGCGCCTGCCTGGTGGCAGAAGCTGTACGCGGACCAGTGATATAGAGTTCTATTCATAAGAGAAAGAGGAAACAGCAGCGCATGGCGACCTGGAAGACCAGAGGTCTGCGGGGGTCTCTTCTGGAGGACCTGATCAACCGCACCAATGAAAAATACAGAGAGACCGGGCTGGCCCTGATCCAGAAGATCCCGACGCCGATCACGCCCATGCAGATCGACCGCGAGACCAGGCACATCACCCTGGCCTACTTCAACCAGAAGAGCACGGTGGACTACATCGGGGCGGTGCAGGGGATCCCGGTCTGTTTTGATGCCAAGGAGTGCGCGGAGACGACCTTCAGTCTCCAGAATATCCACCCCCATCAGGTCCAGTTCATGCGGGAGTTCGAGGCCCAGGACGGTGTGGCCTTCTTCCTGATCTTTTTCACCAGGGAGAATCTGTTCTACTACCTGCCCTTCCGCCACTTCCTGCCCTTCTGGGAGCGGGCGCAGACGGGCGGGCGCAGGAGCTTTCGCCTGGATGAGCTGGATATGACCTATGTGATCCCGGATGAGCAGGGCCTCATGGTCCCCTACCTGGATATGGTCAATAAAGACCTGCTGGAGAGGGAGTGATCCGAATCTGAACCACAGCCCCGCAAGGGACCAGCAGAAAGGACCCGCAGGAAAGCCCTGTACGGCAGGGAGGCTCTGCATAAAAAACGAGTGATTTGACAAGCAGGACAGGGCTGTGTATACTGACAAGGTTCGATACATCGACCAATTAGCACGTTACCGCAGTAAAGCACACCGGATGCATCAATGACATAAACGCTGCGGTACATGACAGACCGGGCCGGGAAATGTTCCTTCTGACCCCGGACGCACGATCGTAAAACAGAGGAAAAAGAATATGCTGCCCATGAACAATGATCTGCTGCATACGCCCGACGGAATGCGGGATACCTACGGACAGGAGCTGGCCAGAAAACAGCGCGTCGTCGACCGGATCCGGGACAGGGTCCGCCTGTACGGGTATGAGGATATCCAGACTCCCTCCCTGGAGTTCTATGATGTCTTTTCGAGCGAGGTGGGGACGACGCCCGTGAAGGAGCTCTACAAGCTCCTGGACAACGAGGGAAACCTCCTTGTCCTGCGGCCGGACTTCACGCCTGCCGTCGCGCGCTGCGCGGCGAAATATTTTTCTGATGAAAAAGAACCAATCCGCTTCACCTATGCGGGCAGTGTGTTCGGCAATGCATCCAGCCTGCAGGGCAAGCTCTGCGAGACGACGCAGATGGGCGCCGAGCTCATCAACGAGCCCTCCGTCTATGCGGACGCAGAGATCCTGGCCCTTCTGATCGACTCCCTGCTGCAGGCGGGGCTGGAGCAGTTCCAGATCAGCGTCGGCAATGTGGAATATTTCAAGGGGATCTGCCAGACCGCGGGGCTGGATGCCGCGACGGAGATGGAGCTGCGGGATGCGCTCTCCGGCAAGAACTACTACGCGGCGGAGGAGCTGCTGCGGAGCAGGGGCCTGGACAGGGCCACGAGGGACCTCTTTCTGAAGGCGACCAGGTTCGTCTCCACCCGGGAAGAGCTCGCCGCCTTCCTGACCGATGACATGCATCCGCAGGCGAGGGCGGCGATCGAGCGCCTGATGCGGCTCTGCGATGTGATGGATGCCTACGGCTTCTCGCGCTATATCAGCTTTGACCTTTCGCTCCTGAGCAAGTACCGCTACTATACTGGCATCGTGTTCAAGGGCTATACCTACGGCGCGGGCGACGCCATTGCCTCCGGCGGCCGCTACGACGGCCTGCTGGCCCATTACGGCAAGGATGCTGCGGCCATCGGTGTCATGATCCAGATCGATATGCTGATGGAGGCCCTGCGCAGGCAGGAGATTCCGGTTGACACAGCCAGGGACAGACAGGTCCTGCAGATCTCCGATGACGATTACCGCGCGCAGATCGCCGCGGCGGCGGCGCGCAGGAACGCGGGACAGACCGTGATCCTGTCCGTGTGAACAGAAAAAAGGGAGTGGATACATGCAATATCTGACGATTGCCCTGACCAAGGGCCGGCTGGCCGGACAGACCATGGAGCTGTTTGAAAAGGCCGGATATTTCTGCGAGGAGCTCAAGGACAAGAAGTCCAGGAAGCTGATCTTTACCAATGAGGAGCAGAAGCTCCGCTTCTTCCTGTCCAAGGGGCCGGATGTGCCGACCTATGTGGAATACGGGGCAGCGGACATCGGGATCGTGGGATCGGACATCATTCTGGAGGAGCAGCGCCGCTGCCATGAGGTGCTGGATCTGGGCTTCGGCCGCTGCCGCATGTGTGTGGCGGGACCGGCGGAGGCAAAAGAGCTCCTGCAGCACCACGAGATGATCCGCGTCGCATCCAAATATCCCAATATTGCCAAGGATTATTTCTACAACCGCAAGCACCAGACCGTGGATATCATCAAGCTCAACGGCTCGGTGGAGCTGGGGCCCATCGTGGAGCTGGCGGATGTGATCGTGGATATCGTGGAGACAGGCTCCACCCTCAAGGCCAACCACCTGCAGGTCCTGGAGGAGTTCCTGCCGATCTCCGCCAGGATGATCGTCAACCCGGTTTCCATGCAGATGAAGACCGGGCGGATCCGCGAGATGATCGACCGGGTCCGGGACTGCCTGCAGGAATCGTGACGCCGCGCCGTAGAATCTTAAAATACGATTTAGACCTGTACGTAGACCTGTAAAACCTTTACAGCAGCCGCTCCGGGCGGCGGAAAGGACCTGTCATGGCCCGTATGAGAATTATGAAACTGACCAAGGACACCCGCAGCGAGGCTCTGGAGGCCCTGCTGGGAAGGAGTCCTTCCGGCTATTCCGAATATGAACAGACCGTGCGGGAGATTATCGATGACGTCCGCGCGAGGGGGGACCAGGCGGTCTTTGCCCTGGAGGAGAAATTCGACCACTGCGTCCTGACCAAGGACACGATCCGGGTGAGCCGTGAGGAGATCGAGGAGGCCTACGCGTCCCTGTCTCCTGAATTCGTCGAGGTCATCCGCCGGGCGGCGGCCAATATCCGCGCCTACCACGAGAAACAGGTGACCCAGAGCTGGATCACGACCACGGAGGAGGGGACCATCCTGGGTCAGAAGGTGACGCCGATCGCTTCCTCCGGCTGCTATGTGCCGGGCGGACGGGCGGCCTATCCTTCCAGTGTCCTGATGAACGTGATTCCGGCCAAAGTGGCGGGCGTGGAACGGATCGTGATCACGACGCCCCCCGGCGCGGATGGAAAACCCGCCCCGGGCACCCTGGTCGCAGCGGACATCGCCGGCGCGGATGAGATCTACAAGGTGGGCGGGGCCCAGGCCATCGCGGCCCTTGCCTACGGCACACAGTCCATTCCCCGCGTCGACAAGATCACCGGCCCCGGCAATATTTTTGTCGCCCTGGCCAAAAAGGCCTGCTTCGGCGTGACCGGCATCGACTCGGTCGCGGGACCCAGTGAGATCCTGGTCCTGGCAGACCACACGGCGAACGCCCGATACGTCGCGGCGGACCTCCTGTCCCAGGCGGAGCACGACCCCATGGCCAGCGCCATCCTGCTCACGACGGACCAGGCCCTGGCGGACCGGGTCGCGGAGGAGATCGACCGCTTCATCGAACAGCTTCCCAGGACTGATATCATCTGCCAGTCCATCGAGAATTACGGCTATATTTTCGTGGGAGAGACCCTGGACGAGCTCATCGAGGCAGCCAATACCATCGCCTCCGAGCACCTGGAGATCATCACGGAGAACGCCTTTGAAGTCATGACGAAGATCCGCAATGCGGGCGCCATCTTCCTGGGCAGCTACTCCTCGGAGCCCCTGGGCGATTACTACGCGGGGCCCAATCACATCCTGCCGACCAACGGCACGGCCCGGTTCTTCTCGCCCCTGGGCGTCGATGCCTTTGTCAAGAAGAGCAGCATCATTTCCTATTCGAAGGATGCCCTGCGCCGCGTGCACAGGGACATCGAGATCTTCGCCGAGAACGAGGGCCTGTACGCGCACGCCAATTCCATCCGCGTGCGGTTTGAAGGTGAAAAATAAGAAGAACGACAGGGGGGATCCTATGAGAAATGCAGAGATCATTCGCAACACCGGCGAGACCCAGATCCGGCTTGCGCTGGAGCTGGACGGAAAGGGGACCGCGCAGCTGTGCGGGGGAACCGGCATCGGCTTTTTTGACCACATGCTGAACGCCTTTGCCAGACACGGCTTCTTTGACCTGACTGTCGAGGAGAAGGGCGACCTGGAGGTGGACGGCCACCACCTGGTGGAGGACACCGGGATCGTCCTGGGCGACGCCATCCGCCAGGCGATCGGTGACAAGGCCGGCATCCGCCGCTTCGGCTACTTTGTCCTGCCCATGGATGAGGCCCTGGTCCTGTGCTCCGTCGACCTGTGCGGCCGGCCCTATTTTTCCATGCAGTTCGATAACAGGCGGGAGGGCTTCCGGGCACCCATGGTGGGAGAGTTTGACACCCAGCTCGTGAAGGAGTTTTTCTACTCGGTCTCCTATGCGGGCGCCATGAACCTGCATTTCCGGATCCTGTCCGGCGAGAACGACCACCACATCATCGAGGCCATGTTCAAGGCCTTTGCCAAGGCCCTCGATATGGCGACGCAGAAGGATCCGCGGATCGAGGATGTTTTGAGTACCAAGGGCTGCCTGTAAAGCAGAGATCGAATCGGGAGAAAATACAATGAACAAGGGTAAAGGAATCTATCCCTGCATCTGGCTTCTCAAGGGAAATGCCGTCCGGGGATTTGACAATGACGAAGTCGTCTCCGTGGATCCTGCGGAGCTGGTGCGGTCCTATGCGGCCTCCGGCGCGGACGGCGTGATCCTCTTTGACCGGTCAAAGGGAGACGCGGACCACGATGCCGCGATCGACCTGATCCGGAAGATCTGCGAGGAGGGCGGGATCCCCGTCATCGGCGCGGGCAATATCCGCCGGATGGAGGACGTCAAGAAGCTGATCTACGCGGGCTGCGAGATGGCGGCGCTCAACCTGTCCAAGGAGAGCAACCGCCTGCTGGCGCGCGAGGTCTGCGAGCGCTTCGGCAAGGACCGGATCGCGGGGTGCTATCGCAGCGCGGAGAAACTGGAGAAGGAGTGGGACAAGCTGGCCCCCTGGCTCTCCATGCGGATCCTGTTGGACGAGGAAAATACAGAGAATACAGTCAATACTGAGAATAATGAAAAGATAGCAGAATCTGCAGCGGCGATCCCTGTGATCGCCCTGGTGGAAGAGGCCTCCGGCGAAGCTCTGTCGGCCCGGCTGGCCGATGAGCAGGTCGCGGCCGTCTCCGGAAACGGGGTCAACCGCCTGGCCGGCGAAGGGGAGGACAGCCTGGACAAGCTCCGGGCGGAGCTGAAGGCCGACGGCATTCCCATGGAGGAGCACAAAAAGGCCGCCTTCGCCTGGTCCGATTTTAAGAAGGGCCCCGATGGCCTGCTGCCCGTCGTCGTCCAGGAGGACGCGACCGACCAGGTCCTCATGGTCGCCTACATGAACGAGGAGGCTTACAACCTGACCGTCGAGACCGGTAAGATGACCTATTACTCCCGCAGCCGCAGGTCCCTGTGGGTCAAGGGGGAGACCAGCGGCCACTTCCAGTATGTGAGGTCCCTCTACGGCGACTGCGACATGGACACCCTGCTGGCCCGCGTCGTCCAGATCGGCGCCGCCTGCCACACCGGCAGCCATTCCTGCTTCTTCAACCAGGTCCAGGCCCCGAAGATGAGCGCCCGCCGCGCGGCCTCCACGGCGGATGTCCTGCGCGAGGACTACCGGACCATCATCGACAGAAGAGAGAACCCGAAAGAGGGCTCCTATACCAATTACCTCTTCGACAAGGGCATGGACAAGATGCTCAAGAAGCTGGGAGAGGAGAACACAGAGATCATCATCGCGGCCAAGAACCCCGGCGAGAACGAGATCATCTATGAGATCGCCGACTACCTCTATCACCTCGAGGTCGTCATGGCCGAGAAGGGCGTCGACTGGGACGATGTGACCCGCGAGCTCGTGCGGAGGCAGAAAAAGGAGTCCTGAGGCAGTTCCTCTGCGCATCCCCGCTGAGTGAGAGAAAAACTTTATATAAGAACGCCGGTGTTATATAATAATACTGTGAAAAGACCCGGAGGGTCGGATTCAACAAAGCTTGTAATCTGGTCTGCCGGGTTTTCTTTTTGGAGAGAGAGGGGATCACCATGGACACTACAAAACAGAGAAAACTGACGCCGAATCTCTCGCCTGTGGGCGCATGGGCTTTTGCCCTGGGAACCAGCATCGGCTGGGGATCGCTTGTCGTCACCGCCAACACCTACCTGGCCCAGGCGGGCCCCTGGGGGAGCGTGCTGGGCATGGTGTTCGCGACGGTCATCATGCTCCTGATCGCGAGAAACTATTCCTATCTCATGCAGATCTTCCCGGAGGCGGGCGGCGCCTATGCCTACAGCAGGGAGGTCTTCAACCACGACCAGGGGTTTCTCACCGGCTGGTTCCTGGCCCTGACCTACATGGCGGTCCTGTGGGCCAACGCGACATCCATCCCCCTGTATGCCAGAAACTTCCTGGGAGGTATTTTTTCCTTCGGGAAGATGTACACCATCTTCGAGTACGATGTCTACGCAGGGGAGGTCATCGTGACCATCATCGCCATCCTGCTGAGCGGCTTTCTGTGCGCCAGATTCCGGGACGCGGCCATGTGGGCCATGACGGTCCTGGTATGTCTGTTCACCGTCGGGATCGCGGTCGTCTTTCTTGCCGCCCTCTTTCTGCACAAGGGGACCTACAGCCCCGGCTATATACCGGATTCCGCCGCCCTCTCCCAGATCATCCGGATCGCGGTCATCTCTCCCTGGGCTTTCATCGGCTTCGAAAATATTTCGCACGCTTCTGAGGAGCTCGCCTTCGAAAAGACCAGGATCTTCCGGGTCTTTGTCGCGGCTGTGATCTCGACGACGCTGCTGTATATCTTCATCACGGTTCTGTCCGTGACGGCTTATCCGGACCGGTATGATTCCTGGCTCGCCTATATCAGGGACCTGGGCAATCTCCACGGACTGGAGGCCTTCCCCGCCTTCTACGCGGCCAGCTGTTATCTGGGCCGGGCGGGTGTCGGTCTGCTGATGCTGTCTTTGCTGGCCCTCGTCGTGACCAGTCTGATCGGCAATACCACAGCCCTGAGCAGGCTTCTCTATGCCATGGGCAAGGACGAGATCCTGCCCGCCCGCTTCGGGACGATCGGCCCCCACGGGGCACCTGCGACCGCGGTTATGGCAATTGCCGTAATCTCTTCTTTCGTACCCCTGGTCGGCAGGACGGCGATCGGCTGGATCGTCGATGTCACGACCATCGGCGCCACCCTGATCTACGCCTTCGTCTCGGCGGCGGCGCTCAAGATCGCGCAGGAGCGGGAGGACCGGATCGAGACAGTCACCGGCGGCATCGGTCTTGCGGCCATGATCGGCTTCGGACTCCTGAATCTGCTGCCCAACCTGGTCTCCACCAGCAACATGGAGCGGGAGACCTTCTTCCTCTTCATCGTATGGAGCATACTGGGCTTTCTCTTTTTCCGGACCATCCTGCGCAGAGACCGGAAGCAGCGCTTCGGCCGTTCGATCGTCGTATGGGTCGCGCTCCTGTCCCTGGTGCTCCTGATCGCCCTGATCTGGATGCGCCAGTCCCTGGTCGAGTCCAACGACCTGCTGCTGCGGAGTATCAACGACTACTACGCAGCGGCACCGGAGGGGAACGGCGGGACCAGGGATGTGCAGTACATCGTGGACCAGGTGGCCCTGCTCAGGATCTCCAATGCCAGAACCATGCTCTTGGGCGCCGGCCTGTTTGCTTTTGCCATCCTCATCATGCTGACCAACCACTTCTATATGAACATGCGGTCCGCGGAGCATGAGCGGGCGGCCAATGTCGATCCCATGACCGGTGTCAAGAGCAAACACGCCTATATCCTCCGCGAGAATCAGATCAACAATGAGATCGAAGAGAAGAAGCTGGAGGAGTTTGCCGTGGTCGTATGCGATGTCAACGGCCTCAAGAAGATCAATGACACCCTCGGCCACAAGGCCGGCGACGAGTATATCATCGCGGCCTGCCGGATGATCTGCGAGATCTTTGCCCACAGCCCCGTCTACCGGATCGGTGGGGACGAATTCGTGGCCATCCTCACCGGCAGGGATTATATTCTTCGCAGAGACCTTCTCAAGCTCCTGCACGACCGGTCCGCCGCCAATATCAAGAGCGGGGGCGTGGTCGTCTCCGGCGCCTACGCGGACTTTGTCCGGGGAGAGGACCGTCAGTTCCACGATGTCTTCGGCCGGGCGGACGCCCTCATGTATGAGGAAAAACAGCTCCTCAAGGGGATGGGCGCTGTGACCAGGGATGAAGAGCCTGTGGAGCCGGCGGAGAAGCCGGAGATCTTCAGCGTCAAAAAACAGATCCTCATCGTCGAGGACGAGCCCATCAACCAGATGCTGCTGGGAAATGCCCTCCAGGAGGAATACCGGATCCTCTTTGCGTCGGACGGTGTGGAGGCCATGGAGGAGGCTTATTCCCACAGAGATGACCTGGCCCTCATCCTGCTCGACCTGCAGATGCCCCGCATGAACGGCATGGAGGTCCTCCGGACCATGAAGGCGGACGATGATCTCAAGGGCATTCCCGTCATTGTCCTGACGGCCGACCAGCAGGCGGAGGTGGAGTGTCTGAACCTGGGGGCCATGGACTTCATCAACAAGCCCTATCCGTCCTGGGAGATCATCCGGGCCCGGGTCAGCAAGTGCATTGAGCTATTGGAAAACCGTGACACAATCCAGTCCACGGAACGTGAGAGCCTGACAAAGCTCTACACCTTTGAATATTTTGTCCGCTATGCCAATATGTATGACCGCCACTACGGGGAGGTCCCCATGGATGCGGTCTACGTAGACATCAATCATTTCCAGATGATCAATGAGCTGTACGGAAGGTCCTTCGGAGACCGTGTGCTCCGACACATCGGTGAGAAGATCAGGGCCTTTGCGCGCGAGACAGGGGGCGTCGGCTGCCGCCGCGGCGCGGACACCTTCTACATTTACTGCCCCCACAAAAAGGATTACGCGCCGCTTCTGGACGAACTTTCCGCCGGCTTCGGCAGGGAGGACGGTTTTGAGCCGGCATCGATCGACCGCATTCGTATCCGCATGGGTATCTATCCGGCCGCCGACAGGAGCCTGGAGATCGAGCAGCGCTTTGACCGCGCCAAAATGGCTGCCGACAATGTGAAAAACAGCCATATACAGGCGATCGGCGTCTATGACGAGGCGATGCACAGGGAGGCCCTGTACAGGGAGCGGCTTCTGGAGGAATTCAGTCATTCGGTGGAAGAAGACAGGTTCCGGGTCTGGTTCCAGCCCAAATATGATGTGCGGCCTGACAGACCGGTCCTGGCCAGTGCCGAGGCGCTCGTCAGATGGAACCATCCGGAGCTGGGTATGATCAGCCCCGCTGTCTTCATCCCTCTCCTGGAGGAGAGCGGCCGGATCCTGGAGCTGGATGCCTGTGTGTGGCGAAAGACCGCGGCGCAGATCCGGGACTGGAAGGATCGGTTCGGCTCTGCGGTTCCGGTCTCCGTCAATGTCTCCCGCATTGACATGCTGACCCCGGGGCTCAGGGATATGATCACAGAGATCCTGGATACATACAGACTGACGCCGGACGATATCCTCCTGGAGATCACGGAATCCGCCTATACCGAGAATTCCGGACAGGTCATATCGACCGCGCATGACCTGCGCGCCGCGGGCTTCAACATTGAGATGGATGATTTCGGTACGGGTTACTCCTCGTTGGGAATGCTGACCCATCTGCCGGTCGATGCGATCAAACTGGATCAGTCCTTCATCCTCAGTGCCTTCGGCGAGAAGCGGGATGCCCGTATGATCGAGCTCATCCTCGATATCGCGGACTATCTCCATGTGCCGGTCGTGGCCGAGGGGGTCGAGACCAGGGAGCAGATGCTGGCGCTCAAGGACATGGGCTGTGAGATGGTACAGGGCTACTATTTCTCCAAACCTGTCCCGGCAGAGGAGTTTGAGCCTTTTTTCGGATCATAAACAGCAGATGACCGTCATGGCCCTGACCTGTACACGCTGATGGTGTGTACAGGATAATAGGACCGGAAAAAGGACAGGAAAAGAATTTACAAATGAAAGAAATTATTCTTGACAAGTAACAGTTGGTTTGTTATCTTTTCAGAGTATGCCGCGTGATGAGGCTCTTGTGGTCATGCCCTGTGACGAGCGGGGCGGGAACCGCCGGTGCAGGTGCTGTCTGGTACTGCAGCTTCTGCAATAAGCGAAGATCCTGCCGCGGGTCCCTCCGGGAGGAACCGGCTCTGCCGGCCGCCTGTTGGACGGGAGCACGCGCGGGACGCCGTAATCAGCGAGTTTTTTTAAAGAGAAGGAGGTACCTGATATGTATGCTATTATTGCAACCGGTGGAAAACAGTACAAGGTTTCCGAAGGCGATGTGATCGATGTCGAGAAGATCGCGGCAGAGGCAGGCGCAGAGGTCACTTTTGACAACGTGCTGGCAGTCGGCGGCGAGACCCTCAAGGTCGCCGGAGATGTCGCGGGCGCGACTGTAACGGGAACTGTCATGGAGCAGGGCAAGGCCAGAAAGGTCGTCGTCTACAGATACAAGAGGAAGACCGGCTACCACAAGAAGAACGGCCATCGCCAGCTCTTCACCCGCGTCAAGATCGACAAGATCAACGCGTAATGTTTCAGGCTTTTACGTTTGAACAGTTATGACAGTCGTAGATATTTTCAGGGATAAAGAGGGACGATACGCGTATTTCGAGTGCGCGGGTCACGCCGATGACAATGCTGTGGAGGGCGAGGACATCATCTGTGCCGCCATTTCCATGCTGGTCATCAACACGATCAACAGCCTCGAGACGCTCGCGGGTGCGGATATCACATACGCCGCCGCGGAAGAGGGCGGAGAGCTTTCCTGCCGCTTCGAGAGTCCCCCTGATGAAAAAGCTGCGCTTCTCGTCGACAGCATGGTCCTGGGCCTGAAAAGTGTCCGGGAGACATACGGCGGGGAGTATCTCGTGATCAATCTCAAGGAGGAATGAACCATGATGAATTTGAATCTTCAGTTCTTCGCGCATAAAAAAGGAATGGGCTCCACCAAGAACGGCCGTGACTCCAATTCCAAGCGTCTGGGCGCCAAGAGGGCGGACGGCCAGTTTGTCAAGGCCGGCAACATCCTGTACAGACAGCGCGGAACCCACATCCACCCCGGTCTCAACGTCGGCATCGGCGGAGATGACACTCTGTATGCTCTGACAGACGGCATCCTTCGTTTCGAGCGCTTCGGCAAGTTCCGCAAGAGAGCTTCCGTGCACCCCGTAGAGGCAGCAGAGGCTGTGGAGGCAGAGGTTTGAGAACTGTAGCGAAATAATCTGTACATTTTGCTTGCCTGAAATTCGCAGATTCTGCGTTGTCGTCAGTCGACGTAGCCCGCTACGTCTCCTTCCTTCGCCTTGACTCTGCGAATTCATTCTGCGCAAACTGTACAGTTAGTTCTGCTACAGTTCCTTAATCCGAATTCGGCTCAATTCTGAACCGGTCCGGATCTGTGATCTGTAATTTTGAGAGCTCCAGGCAGACGATCCAGTGACTCTGCCCGGGGCTCTTTGCGTATTTTTTCAGTGCTGCGCTGATCGTATCGGAGAAGAAACACCTATGTTTACAGATAAAGCGAGAATCATTGTTTCCAGCGGCAAGGGCGGCGACGGCCATGTCTCCTTCCGCCGTGAAAAATATGTCCCCGCGGGCGGCCCCGACGGAGGGGACGGCGGCAAGGGCGGAGATGTCGTCTTTGTCATCGACGAGGGACTCAACACACTGACCGACTTCCGTCATGTGCGCAAGTATGCCGCGCAGAACGGCGAGGACGGCAAAAAGAAGAGGATGGCGGGCAAGCAGGGCCGGGACATGGTGATCAAGGTCCCGGAGGGCACCGTCATCAGGGAAGCCAATTCCGGCAAGGTCATCGTGGATATGTCCGGTGATATGCGGCGCTACGTGCTGCTGAGGGGCGGCCGCGGCGGCAACGGCAACATGCACTATGCGACCTCGACCATGCAGGCGCCCAAGTACGCCCAGCCCGGGCAGCCCTCACGCACCCTGGAGCTCCTGCTGGAACTCAAGATGATCGCGGACGTCGGTCTGGTCGGCTTCCCCAACGTGGGCAAATCGACCCTCCTGTCCATGTCCAGCAATGCAAAACCCCGCATCGCCAACTACCACTTCACGACCCTCCAGCCCATTCTGGGCGTGGTGGACCTGGAGGACGCGCCGGGCTTTGTCATGGCGGATATCCCCGGTCTCATCGAGGGCGCCGCGGACGGCGCAGGCCTGGGCCATGAATTCCTGGCCCACCTGGAGCGCACCAGGATCCTGATCCACGTCGTGGATGCCGCGGGCTCCGAGGGCCGCGATCCCATCGAGGACATCATGGCCATCAACCGGGAGCTGGCCCGCTATAAGATCGACCTGTCCTCCCGCAAACAGATCATCGCCGCCAACAAGTGCGACCTGATCCAGGAGTCTGAGGAGGCCGAAGAGAAAAATCCCATCGATGAGATCCGGGCCTACTGCGAGCCGCTGGGCATCGAGGTCTTCCCCATCTCGGCTGCGACCGGCCAGGGCGTCAAAGACCTTCTCTACCACTGCAGCAGCGTCCTGGCGCAGATGCCGTCGGACATCATGACCTACGAGCAGGAGTACGATCCCGAGCTGGAGCTGGCCGAGGACACGGATCCCTTTACAGTCAGCTACGACGCCAAGGCAAAGGAATACATCGTCGAGGGACCCCGCATCGAGCGCATGCTGGGCTACACCAATCTGGAGTCGGAAAAGGGCTTTGTCTTCTTCCAGAAGTTCCTGGTGGACAACGGGATCATCGACGAGCTCAAGCGCCTGGGCTGCAAGGAAGGCGATTTTGTCCGCCTCTACGGTCACGGCTTCGAGTTCTACGACTGACGGGCCTGACCGGCAGCATTCGTTGAAACACAAATGTCCGGTATGGCGGGTGCGAGTACTGAACTGCAGCCTGCCATATACATCGTAATAACGTATATATTAACACAATATGAATAATATTGCGTTCCGTGACTATGTCCCGGCCCTGCTGCAGGCAGAGTGCTGTATGCGGAAGGGGGACAGCAGACGGAGCGCGGATCAAGGAGAGACCAATCTATGCTTACCAGCAAACAGAGAGCCTATCTCACCGGCCTGGCCAACAGCCTGGACCCCATCGTCCAGGTGGGCATGCAGGGCGTGACACCGGAGGTCGTCCGGTCCGCGGAGGAGGCCTTCAACACCCATGAACTGGTCAAGGGCGCAGTCCAGAAAAATGTCCTGGAGGATGTCCGCGCCTGCGCGGAGACCCTGGCGGAACGGTCCCGTGCCGAGATCGTCACCGTGATCGGCCGCAAGTTCATCATGTACAAACCCTTTAAGGACAAGCCTGTCATCGTTCTTCCCAAAAAAAAGGCACCGCAGCCCTGACTGCGGATCTCTGAATCTCTGTCAGGAAGGACAAAAAACATATAAGCAGGCAGAAGTATATAGGGAGCGGACCTGATCCGGTTTTCAGCAGAGCCAGCGCCCGCACAGCACTGCTGTGCCCGTACAGCAGGGAAGGCGCTGACATGACAGGAGGTAGCTATGACAGAACTAAGACGTGTCGGTATCCTGGGCGGAACCTTTGATCCGATCCATACAGCCCATCTGATCATCGCGGAGGCGGCCTATGATGCTTTTCAGCTGGATGAGGTCCTGCTCATGCCGTCCGGCCACTCCTATTTCAAGGACAGCCGCGCGCAGAAGGTCCAGCCGCCGGAAATCCGCTATGCCATTGTCTGCGAGGCGGCCGCTGACAACCCGCACTTTACGCCGTCCGACTTTGAACTGCGCAGGTCCGGGAATACCTATACCAGCGAGACCCTGCGGGCGCTGCGGGTACAGCATCCGGAAAACCACTACTTTTTTATCATGGGGGCGGATTCCGTCCGCGATATCCTCAAGTGGAAGGATCCGGAGGTCATCTTTGCAAACTGCACCCTGCTGGCGGCCCTGCGGGAGGACGGGATCCCTACCGAAGAGTTCTTGCGGGAGGTGGAGCGGCTGCGGACAGACTACGGCGCGGACATCCATACCCTGGAGATCCCTGCCATCGGGATTTCATCCACAGATATTCGAAATCGGGTGAAATCCGGCAGAACCATACATTATCTGGTGCCGGATCGCGTCGAAAGGTATATAATGGAATCAGGAATCTACCGGGTGTGAATACACCCGTAAGCGAATCCTGATGGAAATCTGGGAAATCTGGATAGAAAGGATGCGGACGGATTGAAAAGGATCACAAAACTCGATCTGATCAGGACACTGGAACAGGAACTCAACTACAAGCGCTTCATCCACACCCTTTCCGTCGCCGGGACGGCAGCTTCGCTGGCCATGTGCTATGGCGCGGATGTTCAGAAGGCGGAGATGGCAGGACTCCTGCACGACTGTGCCAAGTGTATCGATGTGCGCAAGATGCAGCGTCTGTGCGAGAAGGCGGGCCTGGAGGTCTCCCCCTATGAGAAGAACAGCGGGTCCCTCCTGCACTCCAAAGCCGGGAGCGTCCTGGCCGCGGAAAAATATGGCTATACGGATCCTGACCTGCTCAACGCGATCCGCTATCACACGACCGGGCGCCCCGGCATGTCCCTGCTGGAGAAGATCATCTTTGTGGCGGACTACATTGAACCGGGCCGCTACACAGCGCAGAATCTCTCGCTGATCAGGAAGATGGCTTTTGAGGACATCGACGAGGCCCTTCTGAAGATCCTGTACGACACCCTGGTCTACCTCAATTCCACCGGCAATCCGGTGGATCCCATGACGCAGAAAACCTATGATTATTACAGGCGGATGGATGCTGAGCGGAACAGATATGACTGATCCGGCCTTTCGCTGACGCCAGTCCGGCCGGGACGGCACGTTGCACATGCCCCGGGGAAGACTGCTCTATTTAATGTAAACCGACTGTCACCGATCAGCAGGGACAGCTGAATACTTTAGGAGGGAACACATACATGGCAGATACCAACGAAAAAAACATGATCCCTGAAAACGGAAAAGACCGCTCCGCGGAGCTCGCCCGCATCGCCATCTCCGCGCTGGAGGATAAAAAGGCCGAGGACGTCCGTGTCATCGATATCGGAGATGTCTCTGTCCTCGCTGACTATTTCATCATTGCCAACGGCAACAACCGCACCCAGGTCCAGGCCATGGCCGACGAGGTCGAGCAGCGCCTCGGCCGTGCCGGCGCGGAGCCCAAACAGATCGAGGGCTATCAGACCGGCAACTGGGTCCTTCTGGATTTCGGCGATGTCATCATCCACATCTTCGACGCCCAGAACCGCCTCTTCTACGATCTCGAGCGCATCTGGAAGGACGGCAGACAGATCGATCCCGACCAGCTCTGAAAACAATACTGTGCACAGATAACGAAGTCCGAAGACGATCATGTACAGAGAAACGGAAAAAGAGCGCAGAGCCAGGATCCGGAGAGCAAAGGATGAACTGATCCTGACGCTTGAACAGATGGGGTACCCGCCGGAATTCTGCAGGACCGTTGCGGACCAGCTGGGCCATGAGCTTGCGGTCCGGCGCATGATCTCCTACCTCAGGCAGGTGAAACCCGGGAACATAGAGCTGATCGTCGATGAGATGCTGAGCATCATCAGTGACCGCGATGCCTGGATCCGCAAAAAACAGGTGCAGTACTACAACGCAAAGTATAACGAATTCCTGTATTACGGCCTGGATACGGAAGATGACTGATCAAAGAAACGCAGCTCAGGAATAAGAGACCATAGACAGACGGATTATAAAAAACGGATTATAAAAGACAGATTATAAAAAGACAGCCCTCCACAGAAAAATTGCGGAGGGCTGTTTGTGTGTGCATCAAACTTTGCGCATGGCCGCAGTGTATGATCGCGGCATCTGATTATGTATGGCCGGATGAAGGGCCCTGCACATGACCTGATTTCAGGTCAGCTATCTGTCGCGGACCGGTGTCCCGAAAACGGGCCTCCTTCCGTCAGCGCATCAGACGGAAGACCCCGAAGACCTTGCCCAGGATCGTGCAGTCCTTGACGATGATCGGATCCATGGTGTCGTTTTCCGGCTGCAGACGGATGTGGTCCTTTTCCTTGTAGAAGGTCTTGACCGTCGCGGAGTCATCGACCAGCGCGACGACGATATCGCCGTTGTTACAGGAATTGCAGGAATTGACGAAGATGCGGTCGCCGTCGAGGATCCCGGCATTGATCATGGATTCGCCGCGCACACGCAGAACGAAGGACTCGCCGGAAGGGACGATCTCGGAGGGGACCGGGAAATAGCTGACGATGTTCTCCTGCGCAAGGATCGGAATGCCTGCCGCCACATCGCCGACCTCCGGGAGAGAGGTCATCTCGGTGCGCACGACCTGGAAGCTGTCGTCACAGATCTCGATCGCGCGGGGCTTGGTGGGATCACGGCGGATATATCCGTTTCTCTCCAGCGTGGAGAGGTGCGCGTGTACCGATGAGGTCGACTTGAGTCCCACGGTCTCGCAGATCTCCCGGACGGTGGGAGGATAACCCTTTTTCAGGATCTCATCCTTGATATAATCCAGGATCTGCTGCTGTTTTGCTGTCAGCGGCCTGCCGCCTTTGCTTCCTCTGTTAGCCATAATATATTCCTCCTGAATGTAAGGTACTTCATGTAGTAAGTGCCCGCCATGTATTTGTCTGATCCTATTATACACTAATCCCCGGTGAAAAAGCAAACAGATATTCCGAACATTTATTCAGAAAATTCGTTCGTCTGCTATTGACATTCAAATAAACGTTCGATATAATAAAAACTGTTCCGAACGATTGTTTGGAACGACTGTTTGAAGGAACGACTCGGGATGACTCGAGTAAGAGAGGATATGAAGGAGCAGGTGATACCATGTATGGAATCAGCGTGATGCCCTGTGTGCAGGGGAAAAATCTATGTGCAGCGGAGACAGGAATGATGTATGGCGCCGGCTGCATGACCGGACAGACGCGCATTATGCTCACGCGGAGGGTGGAAGGAGACCGAAACAGCCGCATGGAGCGCCCTGCTGAAGCAGTGCATGATCGAACCGGGAGGAGGAATGCCAAAGCCGTTATGAGAACTGTGGGCAGGTCCTCCGGGAGTGCCCGGAGCAGCAGGCCCGCCACAGCGGCGCGCGCCATGATCCTCATTGCCGTCTTCTGTGCAATGCTGGCCGGGTTCGGGATCATTACCGTTGCCTCCAACCGTCAGAAGGTACAAACCTACAAATACTATACGCCCATTACCATCGCTTACGGAGAGGACCTCACGGATATTGTCTATCGCTACTGTGACAGCAGTGAGTATGCCTCGGCAGATGATTATGTGCGGGAGATCTGCCAGATCAACAGTCTGCCCTATGAGAAGGGCAGGGTGCCGGATGTCCATGCGGGTACCAGGATCGTGATCCCTTACTATGACACGGAGCTGAAGTGATCCTTCTTGTCCGCATGAGCCTATGGCAGTTGTTCACTGCACATGAATTGATCAAAAAGCACAGCGCAGCGGGTGTTTTCCGTTGCGCTGTGCTTTGTTTTTGTATGGAACTGTAAGTGTAGCGGCCGGGACTGACAGAGACGCAAGGCAATCAAACAGTGCGATCCGGCTGCCTCAGTGGTGGGCGTGCTCGTTGATCTTGCCGGGTTCATATTTGGAATACCGGATGACCTGCCCGTGGTAGAGCCCGAAGTTGCCGGAGAAGAGGTAGGTAAATGCGATCACCAGCAGGAAATAAGGCATGGCCTCGAATCCGAACATCTCAAAGCAGATGAGGAGGGATGCGATGGGACAGTTGGTGACACCGCAGAAGAGGGCACCCATGCCCAGCCCCGCGCACAGGGCCGGAGATATACCCACAAGGCTTCCGAAGTGCATGCCGAGGGTGGCGCCGATGAAGAGCGATGGGACGATCTCACCGCCCTTGTAGCCGCTTCCGAGAGTGACAGCCGTAAAGACCATCTTCAGGAGGAAGGCGAGGATAAAGACCTTCGAGACATCTCCCTCAAAGCAGAGTTCAATGATATTGGCGCCAGCGCCGTTGTAGGTCTGGCTTCCGACGGCGATCGTCATGAGGATGACGATGATGCCGCCGGCCGCCGCGCGCACATAATCGTTTTTGAAAAATCTGCGCAGGACGAAGGAAATCTTGTCCATCAATGTGCAGAAGAGGATCGCGGCCAGCGCGCACAGGACAGCAAGAAGGACGGTCAGAAGGGCGGAGGGCAGCGACAGAGGCGTGACGGCACCGAGCGGGTAGGCTTCCCCCGCAAGACCGAAGGCCCGGGCGATGTAGAAGGCAACCAGGGAAGAAAGCACACAGGGTACAAGAGAAGAATAGTACATGATGCCGACTGTGCTGATCTCGATGGGCAGGATCGCGGCTGCGAGCGGTGTCCCGAACAGGGCCGCAAAGGCGGCACTCATACCACACATGATGACGCGCTTGGTGTCCGACTTCTGGAAGTGGAGAAAGCGGGCGAGACCGTTGCCGATGCTGCCGCCGATCTGAAGGGCGGCTCCCTCACGTCCGGCGGAGCCGCCGAACATGTGGGTCAGGACTGTCCCGAGGAAGATCAGCGGTGCCATCCGCAGAGGGACCTGTTCTCCCTCCCGGATCGCCTCCAGAATGGTATTGGTGCCTCCGTCCTTCGCGAAGCCGAGCCTGTGGTAGGCCAGGACGATCACAATGCCGGCAGCCGGAAGGCCATACAGGAGCTGCGGGTGCGCTGTGCGCAGCTGCGTGCCGGTCCGGATCGCGATGGCAAAGATGCTGGCGATGGTCCCGACGATGGCCCCGCAGAGGATCCCGAACAGGATCCATTTGGCTGATGCCCGCAGAGACGTGGATACTCCCTCGAAATACTGATGGACGGCGCCCGTGATCCTGCCGGTCTTTGCCGCTGCATTAACGGAGATCTGCGAGGAATCGGCTGCCTGTGCCGGCCTTTTCCCGGAAGGCTGGTCTGTGTCTGCTGCAGAGTCTGTTCCTGCTTCTGCAGGATAGCCTGCATCCGCCGCAGTTCCTGCCTGATCTTGGAGAGCCTGCTCCGGTTCTGCAGGGTGTTCCGGATTTTCCACAGCCGGTTCAATGGTATGATCGTTCATTATATGAATCCCCCTTTGTCAGAATCTGAAAACATGTCTATATTGTAACGCAACCTTTTCGGGATTTCCATGTGCCCGCCAAAAAGGACAGAAAGTGCATGCGGACGGGGACTCGGGGAAATCATAGTAAAAAACCCCTGTGTCCGCTTCACCGTTTTTAGTGAAGACAAAACACAGGGGCTGGTTTCCTCCCTGAGCCCAATGGCTCAGGCAGTATAAATGGTCAATGATCGATCATTTTGATCAGTGCTTTCCGTAGTGCACATGCAGGAGCTCATGCACCCTGCCCTTGAGCAGGCCGCCGTAGAGCTGATCCATGAGCGGGTTGTCCTGGGACCGCTTGATGGTGCTGACGCGGTCGGACCTGTACAGGCCTTCACCGCGTTTCTCTCTGTGGCGGTGGGAGATGTAGGGCTGG
>OCTW011565006.1_pt1 | contig 26582 bp, 25 predicted proteins | sample 1539671 | NCBI WGS metagenome assembly OCTW01 (sample SAMN02144230, study PRJEB22623) | gut metagenome | biome: sheep rumen | host: Ovis aries | place: New Zealand | reverse complement strand
TGTAAATAATGAAGAAAGATAAAAAGCAATATGTAAGACAAGATATAATGTTGAATGTTTCAGCGGGAGATTGTGGTGGCATAATGGAAGGTCAACTCACAGAAGTTGAAGCAGATGACATTAACTTGAAGTCGTTTGAGATACAAGACAAGTTAAATCCAAAATTTTGGATTAACGGAAAGATAAATTCAAGAGTAAGATTGAAACTTCTTGATTTGGCTGATGAATTTTATGATTCAATGAACATAAAGTGGGTTAAGCCAAAGGACATTGTATTGACTGGTTCAATTGCAAATTATAATTGGTCAAAATATTCTGATGTTGATGTACATATTTTGGTTGATTATAAAGATGTTTGGAAAAAGACGGATTTTGTAAAGGATTATTTTGATAGTAAAAAGCAATTATGGTCTGAAGAACATGATGGTTTGAAAATATATGGCTTTCCTGTTGAAATGTATGTTGAAGACGTAAATAACAAGAATCCAAATTCGGGTATATATTCATTGGAGAAAAACAAATGGATTGTTGAACCGAATGATTTCCAAGATGCAGAATTAAATGAGGAAAGGATTAAGGAGATTTCGGCAAAACTCATAACACAAATAGATGATGTCTATGAAGATTTATCAAAAGAAAAGGATAATCATAAATTGGAGGTTTTAAGTGACAAAATGAAAAGAATGTTTGATAAACTTGTCAAACAGAGAAAAGAATCACTTGAAAAACATGGGGAAATGGGAACATATAATATTATATGGAAAGTCTTAAGAAGAAGTGGTTATCTTGATAAGATTTGGGAAATAATAAATAATGTATATAATAAGGTCAATTCAATTAAGGAAAGTTACGGCAAGAAGAAAAATACAATAAACGAGGCTATGGACGATAGTTTCTCAATAAAGGAACTAAGTCACATGGATAACCCTTCGGATGTATTTTGGTATTGCAGGGAACATCTTGGAAAACAAATAGGAGATGGAAGTTCAAGGGCTGTTTTCCAAATGGATGATGGAAGATGCATCAAAGTAGCCTATAATGATTATGGCTTACAGCAAAATAAAGTTGAAAGTAATACAAACAAGTCAAATTTCAGACTTTTCCCACTTATATATTATAGCAGTCCAAATAATCTATTCATAATAATGGAATATGTGTTACCAGCAACAAAAGAAGATATACAGCAATGTTTGGGCATGGATATTACGTCATTTTATATCCTTATTGAAAAAATGGAAAGAATAAAGAAAGGAGAAGCAGATGAAAATTCATTGGAAGTTTATTTCAGAAACGATAAATCCGGTACATTAAGGGATATATATGAATATATCATTAATTATGACATACCTGTCGGTGATATGACATCACTTGAAAATTGGGGTCTTACAATAAGAAATGGAAAAGAACATCTTGTGTTATTGGATAGTGGGTGGAATAAGGAAACAATGAAAATGTATGGCTTTTGACCAAGTACAACTTAGTCTTTGATATTTTTTTACATTTACAATAATATTTATAATATAATAACTATAGTTTTTTAAATAATATAATAATCATGATTAAGAAACAATCAGCAGAAGAACAGCTTGCTACAATGCAACGTCTCATAAATTTTGGCAGCGTTAATGAAAATCATTCAAACGCTTCAAAGCCTGTTGTTGAGTTCAAGAGAAAGGCCGCAAATGGTAAGACATATGGCATTATCCGTGAATCAACAAAGTATTATATAATGGAAGCACCTCAGAAAGATACAGAAGTGCTTGCAGAGGATTTTGACTACATAGGTGGCTATAATAACAGAAAGGAAAATGAATATACTTCCTATTCAAAGGCTTCAAATGCACTTGATTTGAAACTCATGGCAATTAATGAAACAGTTAATAAGAAAGATAAGATTATTATTGAAGCACCTACGGTCAAGGCAGATTGGGAAGATAGCATTACAGAAAGCATGCGTAAGGAAATTGACCGTTTCAAGACACTTACAAACAATATTAACAGTATTCTTACTGAAGGCGAAATCGGTAAGTCTGTTGGCAGTGTACCTTCTGAACACACAATTCCAGAAGCACCTGCAAAGAATCCAAGTGATAAAGATGTTAACGCACCTTTCACACAATCAGGTGTGGCAAATGGTGAAAAGGATTTCAAAAAGGAAAACCATAATCATGAAACAGCTGGTACGCCATATGATAAAGATGGTAAATCTTCTGTTGAAAAGAATATGCAATCCGACAAGAAGCCAAACGTCAAGACAGATTCAGAAGATTTGACAAATGAAAAGACTTATGAGCCAAAGAATAATGTTGCTTCACAACATCCAAGTGGTGGCAAAGTTGTAAGAGTTAACGAAAGCAAAGATAAAAAGATACGTCTTAAATTGACAGAGGAACAAGTTCTTGCTTGGAATGACAACAAGAATTACATGGATACCAGTCACGGCACACATGTTGGCTCTTCTGAGCCATTTGATGTTGAACTTGGTGAGAAGAGCAACCAAACCGAGGCTGATACCGACCCAGTTATCAAAGAAGGCAATGGCGATTCTGTTGTTTATGACCATCCAAACGACCAAGGTAGCCCAACTCCCGGAACAACCGATGTTGAAACAGAGGACGGAGACCCATTTGTTAAGAACGTAAATGAAGACGTTGAAGCGGATGATGCCGCTGGTTTTGACGATGATTTTGATGATGAACCACCTTTCCCAGAAGTGGAAGATGATGACGATGACGTTGAAATTGAAGATGATTGGGAAAAACCAGAAGACGAATTTGAAATTGACCTCGATAGCGACGAAGAAGATAGTAAGCGTTATAATAACAGAGGTATGAGAGGTCTTGAAAATTGGGAAACCGATTGGAATAAGTTTGATGATGATTTTGATGACAGTTTGTGGGAAAACAGACGTAGAAGATTGTCAGAAGACAAACTTAAAGCTTGGAGTAAACACCCTGCTTGGAGAAAGCAGCCAATGACAACGCCTCCTAACAAGGAAGTCGCTATCAACGGTGCAAGAGAGTGGGATGATGAATCTGTACAAGGCGAAGAACCATATGCAAAACAGATTGGTGACAGTTCTCCTTTTGATGAGGTTGTCAACAGTATTTATGAGAATCTTGCAAAAAAGATTTTTGGAAATAAAAAAAAAGTTTAAGTGAGCGTAAGGTTTTAAAGGTGAACAATAGTTCGCAGAATATGCCTATGGATATGCCACCTATGGACATGCAGCCAGAAATGGGGAATGACATGGGTGGTAATTTCATGCCACAAGGTCAAGATATGATGCAACAGCCACCAATGGATGGTGGAATGGGTGGTGAAATGCCAAACCAATTTGACACAAATTTTGACGCAGGTGTCGAAGCAGATGAAGAACAAGACCCAAAGAAGTATATTCAGCAATTAACAGGAAAACTTAGTCAGACATTACAGAAATATACCGATAACAATGGTCAAGCAGATGTTGATTTGAACAAATATGTTGCAGGAATGATAATCAAACAAGCAATGAAAGGACTTTCAGAAGAAGATGCCGATGAAATACTTGATAAAGTAAAATCTGACGAAGATTTTTCAATGGAAGGAGATGAACAACAAGATGCACAAATGGGTGGTGACGTACAACAGCCACAGGGTCAAGATATGATGCAACAGCCACCACAAGGTCAAAATATGCAACAGCCACCAATGGCAGAATCATATGGTAGATTTAAAAAGAAAGGACATATAAAAGAAATTACAAATAATATCCTCAACAATATTAAAAACGGGGAAGAAAAACCAAAACAAGAAAAAGACCCCAAGAATAATACATATAGGACAAGTCCTTTCACTTTTAAAAGAAAGTAAATGATAATGCAGTCGGAAACGGCTGCATTTTTATTGAAACAAATTGAAAATAAAAACATATTTATAAAGAAGAATAACATATTAAAATCATATAATAATGGGAAGAAAGTTTTGCATTACAGAAGAACAATATAAAAGAGTAATGAAAGAGGGAATTTTACCAACAGGTAAATTCACAGTTCAAGCCAAAACAGACGGAAGTGGTGATGACCCAACAAAGGCTGTGGAACAGACAAAAAATGATTTGGAAAAAATAGTTCCGAATGCCGACAAAAATTTCCAAGTTGCAGCAAATAACCCAAAATCACCAAATACGCAAATCGTCTCAAATAGCAATCAGGCACAAGACAATAGCAGTTCAATGAGCGAAAGCAAAATCATTACCAAAAAGCAACTTCAAGAAAACCGTTTGAAAGTATTAAAAAAGGATTCCAACTTATATACAGTAAAGGACTTTATCAAGAAATTTCAATAAATCTTTATTAGAAAATGAGCAAGTTACCATCACATATATTAAAGGCGTTAAGAGACAACCACACTTCTTTGGGCGAGCATCCTTCTTTTCCACCCGAAGATGATGATTTGTTTTTAGTTGAATTATTGACAAAGGTTTTCAATGAACTGTCTGAAAAGACAATGATTGAAAATTATGAAACAGCCAAAAACGAATTGTCAACTATGTTGTCACAATGCAAAAAGATTGAAAGTAAGAATATAGAGCAACTTGAACAATTGTGTGCAAGAATTGTAACAGAATTGTTTCAGATTCCGTCAGATACAATCACGCTTGAAATGAAAATAGTTGACCATGTAAATACAGATAATCAAAGACTGTTGCCAGAAAAGACAAAGGAAGATTTTTCATTTGAAGATATTTCAGATATGAACAGACTCAGTGATGAGATATACAAAAGAAGGATGCTAAATGTATTGGTTACTGGTGCGGCAATGTATTATACAAGATATATTTGGAATTATATCAAGGATATATTTGACATAAGTCCAGAATTACCATCATTGTATAAGAAAATTATTGATTTGAACACTTTGCTTTTGTATTATGAGAAAAATTCGTTGAATGAAAAGGAGACTATGGATGGCGGTAAAGTTGATGTAACCGTGACTTCTGAAAATGAATTTCCAATAATTAATGCTGAAGGGCTGTTATTTCCTATTTTGGTTGAAGAAACAATAAAAGGCTTATTGGAACTTGCGGTATCAAATGGTTTGCCACAAGATATTGAAAAGGCAAAATATGTCACAAGCAAAGCAGATTTTAAACTTGCAGAACTTTGGGATATGAGAATTGGTTATGCTTTATGGAAACTTATTGAACATGAAGCTAAAAGATGTGATATTGATTTAATTGATATTGGGGTGAATTTCTTCTTAATGGAATTGTCTGAAATGGATTGCGAGGAATTTAATGATACGTTGAAAGAAATTTTTGCCAAAACAAAAAAAGGAAGACAAATTATAATTGATGTTGTTGATAAAATAACATATAATAAGGATAAAGATGATTTTAATGACTACATAAAGACAAAGAATGATTCTACAATACTTGTAGATGATGAAGAATGTTTTGAACCAGAAGAATTGTTAACAGATGACGATTATTTCACTTCCGAAGAATTAATAACAGATGATTATGAATACTAAATAAAGAACAAATCCTAATATTTTTAAAAGATTTTAGAGAAGAAAATCCGTCTTGTTATAGTAGGGTATTGATTATGGGGTGGATTAAAAAATATAAATGGTTAAAACGTTTACATTTGTCACATGTTTAATTTTAAAGAAGAATATTTAAAGTGTTACCAAGATAAATCAAGAATATATTTTATAGAAAACTATCTTTCTACATTTAATGCTATGGAAAGAATGGATGTACCATTTAAACTCTTTCCAAGGCAAAAAGTTTATTTACAAAGTACTGTTAAATACAATAACTTAGTTGCAATTAAACCAAGACAGTGTGGTATCACTACATTATCCGCTGCTTGGATTGCCGGACAATGTGTTTTTATGAAAAAGGGTTCACCGGAAAATGTATTGTGTATTGCAAATAAACTTGAACAAGCTGTTGAATTAACAAATAAAATAACCAATTTTTTAGACCAAGTACCAAGATGGATGTGGGGAAATGAGTTTTATTCACCAGACCCCGATAGTGAAAAAAATAAAAAATCAATTTATGTTAAAAAAAATAAAGGCTATATTGAACTTTTCAATAAATGTAAAATTTATGCACGTGCTTCAAGCCCAAACGCAGCTCGTGGTGTTAGTAGTATTACGTGCTTGGTTATAGACGAATGCGCCTTCATCGAGTCCGGAATGGCGACTTTTTCAAGTGCAGCAGCTGCTATGTCCGCTGTTGTGGACGCAAAATGTTTTTTAGTATCTACTCCAAATGGTAAAGACCAGTTATATTATGGAATTTATTCTAAGGCTCTACGCGGTGAAAACAATTTTCATCCAGTAGAATTTAGATGGTTTCAAGACCCAAGATATAATAGAAATCTTAAATGGTATAAGAAAAACGAAAAAACTGGTGAAACTGAATGGAATGTTGACACAGTTATTGACAAAAAGGGAAATATTATTTATGACGAAGAACGTTGGAGAAACTTGGAAAAAGAAGGATGGACACCGACTTCTCCTTGGTTTGAAAACATGTGTAAAACATTTAACAACGATAGTCAGAAAATTGCGCAGGAACTTCTTGTATCATTCTTGGGTTCTTCGGATAACGTAGTACCTGTTGATACAATTGAATCACAAAGAAAACAGAATGTCATAAAAATTACAGATGATTGGAAATTAAGAGACATCTTTATAAGAGAAACTTGGATATGGGAAGACCCAAACCCTGAACATAGATACATAATGGCAATAGACCCATCTTCTGGTAGTGGAGAAGACTCTTCTTCAATTGAAATCATAGATGTTGATGCCATTGATGAAAACGGATTGCCATATTTCAATCAAGTGCTTGAATATAATGGGAAACTAAATGGTGAAGAGATTGGCGCATTGGCTGATAAATACGGTAGAGCATATAACAATGCACTTGCTGTTGTTGAATGTATTGGTGGTTATGGTGATTCGGTTGTGTTGACATTACAGAACCTTGGTTATCCCAATTTATATTATGATGAAACAGCTTCACTTAAAACATATACCAATGACTACGCAAAGAAATTATTTAACAAAAAAGATGATGAAAAACTTCCTGGTTTCAGAAGTAACGCATTGCGTATACAAATGATTTCAAATTTTGTTGAAATGTTAAAGAACAATTCATTTAGAGTAAGAAGCGAAAGGGTTATTTCGGAACTTGATACTTGGATATTTAAGAATGGACGTCCAGACCATATGGACGGTGCTCATGATGATAATCTTACTTGTCTTGCCATGGGATTGTTTGTCATGCTATATTATATGCTGAAAAGTGATAAATTAAAGAAAAAGGACAGTTCAATTGTAAAGTCTTGGGTTGTTAATAACGCCAATAATACTGATTTGAATACAAGACATCTTGAAGAAAATGTAAATATATCAGTGAATAATAAGGAAATGGCAAGAAAATTCAGTCCTTTCGGAAATGATGCCAAACAAGATGATACAAACTTTATCAATGCTTGCATTATGCTTGGTGGATATAAGATTAACAAAACAAATTTGGTCAATACAAAAAAAGGATGAAAATGAAATGACTGACAAATTGGAATTTTATAAGGTATGGAATTGCGGGCTATACAGATTTGTATGGAAAAAGCCTTGAAAAAATAATGAATTGTTTCTTATATTTATATAATAATGTATAATATAAGAAAGCAATGCCCAATGAAAAATTAACCGTTTTTCAACGACTTCAAAAAGTCCTGTCTAACGGAAATACGCAGAAAAATTATATGACAAATAATTATAATATTGTTTCGTCAAATAATTCAGATATTATAGCAACAGCGACAACAAAAGATGAGTATAATCGGAAACTGTTGCAAGCAAAACAGCAAGCCTTATTGGGGAAACAATGGATTAAGGCTAATTATGACATTACAAACCAATCACTTGCAGGCTTAAATGACGTAAGACTAATGTATAGGGATGCCGATTTGATGGATGCATTTCCCGAAATCGGTGCTGCTCTTGACATTTATTCTGAGGAAGCTTGTTATGTAAATGAAAGTACTATGTTAAACATATCTTCAAGGTCTGACCGTGTTAAAAGTGTGCTTGAAGATTTGTTTGTAAATCGTTTATCTATTCATATAATGTTACCAATGATTTGCAGAAGTATGTGTAAATACGGTAACACATTTATGTTGCTTAACATAGATGCAAAAAATGGTGTTTTAGGATGGAAACAACTACCAGTATATGAAATGGAACGTTGGGAAAATGGTCAGAACTCCCCGTATTCTTCACCAATAACAAACATAAACACTGTTGATGAAAATGCGCCACAAGACACAAAGTTTGCTTGGGTTGGTCAAAATGAATATATACCATACAGAAATTGGCAGATAGCACATTTTAGGTTACTCTATGATTCAATATTTCTTCCTTATGGGTGCAGTGCACTTAATAAGGCAAGAAGACATTGGAGAATGCTGTCAATGATGGAAGACATGATGTTGATTTATCGTTTGGACAGGTCAATTGAAAGACGTGTATTCAAGATTAATGTCGGTGCAATCGATGATGCTGACGTACAGGCATATGTACAAGAAATAGCTAATAATTTCAAAAGAAAGCCAATCATAGACCCAATGACTGGACAGATTGATTTGAGAAAGTCATTTATGAATGTGACTGAGGATTTCTTTATTCCAACACGTGATGATAATGCTTCAAGTCCTATCGAGACATTACAAGGTGCGCAGAATCTTACGGCAATGGATGATATAAAATTTGTGCAAAATAAGGTCTTAACAGCATTAAGAGTTCCGAAATCATTCTTGAATTTTGAAGAAGCAACAGGTGACGGTAAAAATCTTTCATTGCTTGATGTACGTTTTACTAGAACTGTTAATAGAATACAGCAATCTTTATTAATGGAACTTAATAAGATTGCCATTATACATTTATATATAAATGGTTTCCAAGATGAATTGAATAATTTCACACTTACAATGAACAACCCATCTTCACAAGCTGAAATGTTAGAACTTGAAAACCTCGCAAAGAAGATTACAACGGCAAAAGATGCAGTATCAGACCCAGGTGGTGGTATGCCACTTACTTCATTGATGTGGGCTTGGAAGCATATATTCAAATGGTCTGATAAAGAAATAAAACAGAATATTGAAGAACTTCGTCTTGAAACGGCATTGTCAGCAGAATTGCAGAAAACAATGCAGATTATCAAGAAAACCGGATTATTTGATGCCGTTGATAACATATATGGAGAACCTGGTGCCGAATACACCGATGATGGCGGCGGCGGGGAAGATGATGGCGGCATGGGCGGTGGACCGTCTGGTGGCGGTGGAATGCCTATGGGTGGCGGCTTGGACTTCGGTGACGGTGGAGACATGGGAGGCGAAGAAATGGGCGCAGAAGGTGAAATGGATATGGGCATGGCAGCAGAAGAAAATGGCGCTGGTGGACCTGACATGGGCGGTGGTCCTGATACTGGTGGCGGTCCTGATACGGGAGGTGGTGAATCACCTGCTCCAAATCTGACAGAAGCCTTATTAAAGAAAATGGATAAAAAAGTCATTAATGAAAAGAGGCGAATAAAGGATAATATACTTAAACGTTCAAAACATTATGCAGATATTCTCGAAAAGAGACTTTTAGAAAAAAATGTCGATGATAAAGAAAAACCTAATAAAGTTGACATATATGACAAAGCATTTTTTCTTAATGAAGAAATGAATGACCTAAAAACCCAACTTGAAAAGATTAATAAGGACTTCGATTTGGTTGAAGAATGATATTTATAAAGTATAAGATATTAAAAGACTATATATAGATGGCAGATTTTAATGAATATTCAGAAAAAGGCTCTGTATTAATGCAACAAGCGTTGAAGAAATTGGCAGAGGGTGATATTGAGGGGTTTGAAAGTGATAGAAAGGAAGCAAACCGAAATTTTGATTTATTCTATGAAATGGCAAATACTGAAGAAGGTAACATTCAGCAGATGTATGGTGAATCACGCAACTTTGGTGTTATATATAATGTGTTTGAACAAAATATAGATAAATTATATGAAAGCAAATCAAAAAAACATGTGATTAAACAAGCATATGACCTTATCAAAAACAATCCTTTACTTAATGAACAATTTAAAATATATGATTTATTTGAGAAGACAAAAGATGTTGATAATGTGAAGGAATTTGTTAATGAGGCTTGTAATCTTATTGGAAAGCATGACAAAGAACAAATTAAGAAAACCAATGAAAAGCTTATTAGGCTGATTAGGGAAAATAAACTTGAAGAATTTGTAGAAATACCAGAGGATGTAGAAAACCTTTATGAGGCGGTTGAATATGTAATTCTCAATGAAAAGACACTTGATAATGTAAATGAATTTATCAAGGCACAAAATGTTATTGCTGAATTTATTGAAAACAATAATAAGAATATTAATGAAGAAAAGAAAACACCTTCATTTGAAAGCTTCAAAGATGAATTGGAAAATGAAGAAAAACAGATTCAGGAGAACATAAATGATGAAGAAAAGAAACTCCTTGATGTTTTTGCAAATCCAAAGACGAATAAAAAAGAAGTCTTTGAGAACTATAAAAAAGAGACACTTAAAAAAATAAAATGTGCTATGCAAATTTCAGAAGAAAGCGAAAGAGAATCTTGGAATAAAATATATGAAAACATAAATTCAAAAACATATTCCAATAAATTAAGTGAAAATATTATCACTTGTGCTGAAATGTTGGAGATTTGTAGCACAATAGAAGAATAATTTTTTTTAAAAAAAACATTCATAGAATGAACAAACATAGAATAAAAGCAATAGTAAACAATGTTTTCAAGAAAGTCTTAAATGAAGCACAAACTTTCAAGCCAGGAGAATCAATTGTTATTGGCGGTAGTGAAGCATTGGGCAGAAAAATCATTAGAGCAAAATATGGCTTGAATCCTGATGATTTTGAATATGTTGGAAGCGGAAAATTCGTATATAAGGCAAAAGGGCGTAGCGGTGCTGCAAGACAGGCAAAACCTAAAAGGCAAAAAGAATTTCTTGGCAGAAAAGAAGGTGAGACGGAACAGGACTACTTGGAAAGAGTAAGGGAACTCAATAAAAAATTTGCTGATGTAGAAAAAGAAATGGAAGGAGAGGAATGGAGACCTGTTGTGAATACCGGTAGATATCGTAGTGGTAATACTGATTATACAAGAAGTCACGAAGTTTCAAATATGGGACGTTTAAGAACACTTGATTATGAAGACCCAATGAGAAGCCGAATATCAACAGGTTATGATGCACCAACAAGAAAAGCAAGACAATTCCATTTGGACGCAAAGACAGCCGATGGTGAGTGGGAGAAAACAACTCCGCCAGTACATACTATGGTTGCAGATGCTTGGCTTGATGCACCAGAGGGTAATATAGAAGACTATGATGTTGAGCACATTGATGGCAACTATCATAACAACAGGGCTGACAACCTCAGATACGTTTTAAGAAAGGGAAGACGCGGAAGAAAAGCAAATGCCCAAATGCCGACAGAAACGCCATTGGCAGAAAGTGTTAGAAGAATTATTAAAGAAAGCGTCAGAAGAGTGTTGAATGAAATGGATTTGACAAATAATCAAGTCAGAAACATCACAGGTATTACAGATGACGACGAATTAAACACTGCATGCATGGAAGAAGACGCAGACAATCTTGCTTCAAATATTGTGAAAGACTTGCGTGATGAATATGGTTTTCATAATATTTATGATAGGGGTGTTGTGCTTGATTTTGCTTTCTTAAAAAAATTGCTTGAACAAAAATATGGAATGAAGTATTTAGGCTTCGATGAAAATAGTGAATCACATACATTCGCAAATGACAATTTTGTTGTTGAACTTTGGTCAAGAGAGAATTATCCTCGTCTTGCACGATTCCATCTTGAAAATATGCATGTGAATTACAGATAAAATATAAGGAATGCAACCAAAAAGGTTGCATTTTTTGTTAAAAAAAGTTAAAAAACATTTGGTTTTAACATCTTTTTGCATTATATTTGCAAATGAGTTAATAAAATATTTTATTTTTAGGGGATGTCAAGGCCAAGGTTTAAACCTGTTGTTTATGATTTGGAAAAGGATAATTATTTTGTGGCAAATGTAAGTACAAATACAACGGAAGAAAGACCAAATGTTGTATTTTTAAGGGCAAAGGTGAAAATAACGCCAATTGAAATAAAGAAAACATATGAACAAGATATACTTTCAATCAGTTCTGAATTTGATGATTTTGCAAGAAACATTTTGGATGTGAATCCGAATTATGATAAGAACTATATATTCTCTGTTGATGTTGCTGAGAAAAGCGTTAAGTATAAAAAGACAAGTCATTTGAGATATGACATATTCCTAAAACCCAAAAACAAGTTGAGATTGGAAGAACATAGGGATATATTGAAAACTCTTTCCGACACATTGGATGAAAAATTAATTGAATTGTTCAGAAAGTATAATCTCAAATGGGAATAACTTTGTCGTTCTTGTCAATATTTATATTTATAATAAGATATAAATTACAAGAAAGATATGAAGAGAACAATTAGATTAACGGAAAGCGAACTCAGAAATATGATTTCTGAATCAGTTAGAAAAGTATTGAATGAAGTAGAATTTGGTGGAGAAACCCTTCACGGAAATAATCCTGAAGATTGGGCTGCTATGAAACATTTAAGAAGTTTAAGAATGGACAAGGATGCTGATGACAGTATTAATGGAGATATTACAGATGATGAACAAGAAGCAAGGTTTAGAAGAAATCTTCGTAATTGGGAAAGAAATGGACAAAACGAGATTGATTTGTTAGACAAAATGTACCCAGATGATTATTCAAAATATTTTGAAAGAGGTAGAGGTTTAGATGCTAAAGGATACAATAAAGCAGGACGAATTGGTAAAAATTTAGGTTATTAAAAAGAGGAACTTGAGTCAACAGATATATAGTTCCCTTAATATTAAACAAGGCACTTCATTCATTTGGAGTGCTTTTTTTGTTGTATATGCACTATTTATAAAAGAATGAATATATCTTTTATTATGGTTTTATGAGAACAATATATAATATAGGTGAAAAAGAACAGTTAACAGAGATTAAGGCAGGACAAACAGGACACGGCTTGCTCATTGAGCATGATGGGCATATTATAACCAAAAGAGATACAATACAGCAAATTAAGGAAGATATTGAAGCAGGACACAAGTTTGTTATACCAGATGATTTTATTGTATCTGCCGTTTTCCAAAAATATGGTATCAAAAATGCAAATGGTAGAATTTATCCAGAAAACGTATTGAAAAGAGAAGTACAGAAGTATCTTGAAAATCAAGTTGCAAGAGGTAGTGCTGTCGGGGCTTTAGACCATCCATCTTATTCATCATTGTCAGGACACGATGTCGCGCACAGAATACTTGATTTGCGTTGGGAAGGTAGAACACTTGTCGGAGAAATGAAATTGCATTTAAGTCCGGGTTTCAAAAAACATGGCGTGTGTTCTACAAGTGGTGATTTAGTGGCAAATATGATTTTGGATGGCATACAAATTGGTGTTTCCTCACGTGCATTGGGAAGCGTTGAAGAGAAATTTGGCACTTTGATTGTTGGTGACGATTTGGAATTGGTTGGTTGGGATGATGTTCTTGAGCCATCAACACCAAATGCGTGGATTTCAACAAACATACAAGATTTGCAACAATATATTGAAAGTGACCAGACAAAAATTGATAAACCAATGATTTCGGAGAAATTACAAAAGATACAAAAAATTTTGTTATAAAAATTTGGTTTTTTCACCATATTGCAATAATATTCAATTAATTGGCATATTTGATGAGAACATCCAAAATATTTGAAATAATACAAAATGATATAAATTATGGCAATTATATAGGGTTTGACCCCGAAAAGCATAAATGCAGTCAGCAATGGCTGCATTTTATCATTGTTAAAATTTTGTCAATTATGACCTGTTGATTTTAAGAACACTATTAATTCATCAATTATATTATCAATGTTAACAAGAATATCGTGTCTAATATTTTTAACAATTCTTCTATCAATTATTAATTCTCCACTATATCTATAAACGTTATATGTTTTATCAGCATTTTCAACATATATCATTATTGTGGCTATACCACCCATCATGATTATAGAGTCAGATATAGTGAATATCCCTTCACCTTGATTAATATTCTTATAATATTGTAACCAAATATCTTTTCCAATACCACATTTTTCAGAAAAACATTGATATGAAAAAGAAACATTCGAATAGAGACAATTTAGGTCATCAACTTGTGCTATTTTTTCAAACATATAGTTACGTCATATATTTTATAACACAAAGTTATTACTTTTTGTCAAATTAGAACTATTTATTTTTATAAAAAAACTTAATTGGCATAAAATGGATGCAATTCTTTCAAAAATAATCAATAATCTTATGATTGAGAATGTTAACAATACTGCAATAAATGATATTGTTCAACAAGTTAGGGAGAATTGGAAATATTTTGATAATGTAGATTGGGATAATATTGACTATTGTGGTATTCTAAAAGCAATTAACCATGCAAAATTCCTAAAAGCAAAGTTTAACGATGAAAGTAAATACGCTATTATGAAAAAAACTTTGGTGTATAGGGATGATGAAATTTGTATATTTAAGCCGACAAATTTTAAAGAATCAAGTATTATAGGAGAACCTATTTGTTGTTTTGCTTATAGTCAAGGTAGATGGGATGAATATTATAATGGTTATCAAGAGGCAATCTATTATGTTTACGATGTTATGAGAGATGGCACAATCGAAGATTTTGTTGCTATAACTGTTCGTCCAAGTGGCAGGGCACTTGTTCTTGATAAAGAACATAATTGGTGGACGCAAAATGATAGTATCAGATATATAAATGGATTAGGAAATGGGGCAATGGTTATAACCACAAAAGAGGGAAAACCTATTAAATAAAATATAAATTGTAACAAGAATAGAAATATGAAACAAACAATTAAACTTAGAGAATCCGAATTGAAAAGGATGATTGCTGAATCAGTGAAAAGAGTAATCAACGAAATGGACGCAAATAGTGATGATTTGGATGAACAAAAAAGAATTGCAAAAGAAATATGTCAATCCATTGAAACAGGTGAATATGATGACAAATTAGATGACATTTTGCAAAATAAATCTTGGAGGGTATTTAATTTGGGTGCTCAATTCAATTTCTATGAGCGTATAGACGATGCTGCTTATGAGAGAAAATGTCTTATTGATAAGGAATTTGCACTGAGTCATGGTAAAGACGCTGACTATCCTGACCATAATTCTGTATTTCATCCTAATTATACTGAGATTGGAATGAAGCATATGGCTAATCCTAATAAGTACGATAGCCATAATACTGATTATCTTATGTGGAGGCATAATCAAAATATGAAAGAGCGAATGAAAAATCAAAGAATAAAAGACAAACGTTGGCAAAAATCAGCAGATTTAAGGCCATTAGGCAATAGAAAGGGAAGTCTCAATAGAGCAATGGATGAAACAATTAACAGAATTGTCAGTGAGTGTCTTAAAAGAAATCTCCGTTAAGCCACCTTACATAATTTCAGTTCACCCCATTGCGCTTTTACTGAATTATTCCTTGTTATAACGTTAGTGCAAAGTTCGGGAATAATCCAGTAAAACGGGAATATTTTCAGTTAAGCATATCTAGACAAATGCTAAAGATTGCTAGAATTGCTATTAAGAAAAATGCAGCCTTTTCAGACTGCATTGTGGTTTTCGGGGTCAAACCCTATATAGTTGCCAAAATAATAGAAGCACAAAAATACATGAATGATAATAATTTCATAAATGAAATTAACAAATATCAGAAATATGGAATAAATCACAACAATTTCATTAAAAAAGCGAATCAACAATATAAGGAAATTATGAAGAGAATCGGAAAGGTCTTGATAAAGTGCAAACAAGATTTCATATCGGAAGGATTACATTGTGGAATAGATTATTTCAATTTTCAAACATCATTTTTCAGAAGGAAATTATAAAAACAAAATCACCAAAACTTAAAATTTGGTGATTTTTTCTTTTATTATACTATTTATATATTGAATTAGTGTCTAAATGCTAATTTTTTAATTTAATGAATATATTTATAATTAAAATAAAACGACATATATAAATAATAATATGGCAGTTAGAAGCAACTATATCAAGAAACTCATGGAAACAAAGGATTCTCTTGAAAAGCAATATCAAGATGTAATCACTGAATCCATGAAAAATATTATTGGCGAAAATACCAAGGATGAGGTCAGAAAGCTTCTCAAAGAAGCGGAAGACGAGGACTCTTTTGAAGAGGAAGAGGTCGAAAACAATCCAGCTACTACTGATGGTGACGAGGTGATTGACACTGAAGACGAAGTTGACAGTGCTGAGGATGACGGTGACGAAACCGATGATGAATTATGGGATGACCTTGAAAATTGTAAGGGTGCTGATGGTGAGTATGACTGTAGAGGAATGGATGACGGTAAATTACTGAAAATCTTAAAAGCAATGGGTCCTGAAGACGGTATCCGTGTTATGTCCAATGGTGATGGTACTGTGGCTGTTGAAGTTGACGGTGACTTGATTGACGGTAGTGCTGAATACATTATCGACCTTGATGACTTTGAAGACGAAGACAAAGACGTTGAAGACGAAGTTGATGATGAACTTGAAGACGAAGACTTTGAAGACAAAGACGATGTTGATGATGTTGATGATGATGCCGAAGTTGAACTTGAACTCAATGAGGAAAACGTGGGCTATACTAATGATTATCAGCACAAGACTGCAATGACAGTTGACAGTAACAAAGAAACCGCAAATCCAAGAACAACATATTCTATGGATGACGGTGTTCCAACAGGAACCGAAAAGCCCTGGGCACAAGACGGTGACAGACAACCTTATGACAAAAACGTTAATGAAGACGTTGATGAATGTGGAACAGTTTTCGAAGTCGAGGAAGATGATAGTGAAATGGTTGACGAAGCTTCAAGAACAATTGGTGGTTCTTCAACATCAGTTGGACATGGAGTTACGATGTCTAAAAGAAGAAAAGATGGCCAACCATATAACGCACATAATATGAGAAGTTCAGAAGAAGGACAAGAAACAAGTACCACTGATGCTTATAATCCAATAAAAGAATCTGTTGATTTCAAGAAAAAAGTTAATAAGTTATGGGAAGAAAATAAACAGATGAAGTCTATTATTCCAGAACTTAACAAGAAGCTTACAGAATCTATTGTAATCAATGCAAGCATGGGTTATATTGTACGTCTTCTTAATGAAAATTCCACGACTGTTGACGAAAAGAAACAAATTAGTGAGCGTTTCGCAAAGGTCAATACTCTTGAAGAAGGTAAGAAACTTTATGAGACAATTTCTAATGAACTCAAACAAATCAATAGAACTAATGGGGTTAATGGTATTATGAACCAACAGCTTGCAGAAGGCAAGCAAACAAAAAAAGACCTTGTAGAGACAACAATGTATAAGTCTGAAAAGGTTAATGAAGCACTTGATTTCATGAAGAGACTTGATTCAATTAAGTAATTGTAAGAATTTTCTGAAATTATGTGATATTTATAAAAGATAATAAAATTAATTTAATAGAATAATATGCGCGAGATTTTAAATAGCGGTGTTTTCGGTAACATTGAAATCGAAGCACAAAAGAAAATCAGAAACGAGATTAACGAGCGTTGGTCAGGTTTCGGTCTTTGCGAGGGTCTTGACGGTCATCTTAAGGAAACTGTTGCAACCCTTTATGAAAACCAGGCAAAGCACCTTATCTATGAGGCAACCGCTTCTGATAACAGCGGTTCTTTCGAAACTGTGGTATTCCCACTTATCAGACGTGTATTCAGCAAGCTTCTTGCTAATGACATCGTTTCCGTACAGGCAATGAACCTTCCTATTGGTAAGTTGTTCTTCATCAAACCAGTCACCTCTGAACGTGAGTGGAGTGCACAAGATATGACTGATATTGAAAGTGGCATTACTGGACGTCATTATGGTCTTATGGGCTATGAGAGAACACAACGTCATGACACAACATGGGGTGAAATTGATGAAGCCACTGGTAAAGGAAAATATACAACTGAGGCTGGTGAAAAGAGAAATCGTTACTATCTTCCTGATGAGGTTGTAAAACCAGTTCAAACAGAAGATGCTGACGGTAATAAATTCGACCTTCCAAAGGTTACTCAGTACATGAAGAAGACTCTTTATGACCTCTTCTACAATGACTTCCTCTTTGATAACTCAAAGGGTAAGATTACCATTAAGGTTGGTACTGCTTCCCCAGTACAGATTGACTACGATGGTTCTTATGTAGAGGTTGAAGCTGCTGATATTAAGGATAAGTTCGTCAATGGTATGGACGGTTCTATCAGTCACTTGATGCTCCAAGTTGGTGGCTTCTCTTCCTATAATGCTGGTCGTTTGACTGGTCCTGATGGTAACGAAATGGACAGTGAGGCTTTCCTTGCTTCCTTAAAGGTTATCTATGCAGGCGCTGACATGGAAGAAAGTGAAGACTTCTCAACATTCAAGCAATATGAAAGTGTTCCTTTCCGTGTTGTAACTCAAAAGTATGGCGCAGGTCTTGTTGACTATGGTGAGAACATCTGTGATGCACAAGGTAAGATTTATATTGAACTTGACCTTACAAAGCCTTGTAAGAAGCAGGGTAAGACAATCAATGGTTACATTGGTGTTGACCCAGAAGTATTCACTGATGATACTGACATTGATACTATGTTCAAGATTGCTTGGGCACAATATGATTCACTTGAACTTGAAACCGAAATGGGTGAAGTTTCATTCCAGCTTACTTCAGTAACTGTTAGTGTTGAGGAAAGAAAGCTTCGTGCAACTTGGTCTCCTGAACTTGCTCAGGACGTCTCCGCTTTCCACAACATCGATGCAGAGGCTGAATTGACCGCCATCCTTTCAGAGCAGATTGCTGCTGAGATTGACCGTGAGATTCTTCGTGACTTGCGTAAGGCTGCTCCTTGGAAGGCACGTTGGGACTACAATGGATGGCAGAGATTGAACACCACTTCTACTGTTTACACTCAGAAGGACTGGAACCAAACTCTTATGACTAAGATTAACCAAATTTCTGCTCAGATTCAGAAGTCTACTCTTCGTGGTGGTGCTAACTGGATTGTTGTTTCTGCTGAAATTTCGGCTGTTCTCAACGACCTTGAATACTTCCACGTAACTGATGCAAATGCAGAGGCTGACCAATACAACATGGGTATTGAGAAGATTGGTTCACTCCAAGGACGTTATCAAGTTATCGTTGACCCATATTCACCACACTGGTCACTTATCATGGGACACCACGGTACTTCACTCCTTGATACAGGTTACATCTATGCACCTTATGTACCAATGGCTCTTACACCAACCATGTACAATCCGTTTAACTTTGCACCAATTAAAGGTATTTGCACGCGTTACGCGAAGAAACTTGTCAACAACAAGTATTATGGTGCAATCCAGGTCGATGGTCTTGTATATTGGAATCCTAACGAACTTCGTTAATTTGTTGATAATCAATAAGTTAGAAACATATTCAAATAAAGGGGTTGAATTTTCAATCCCTTTATTTTTGTTCTAAACAAAGGTATCTTTTATGTGCTTTTAATCCATTCAATTTTGTTCTTTTAATAGGTTTTTTAACTTTTTTAACTATTTATATTTGGTTATTACATAATAAAGCATTATATTTGCAATGGATTAAAAAGAAAACATTATGAAAAATAAGATTGAATTAAATGAAGAAGTGATTTGTAAGGAATATTTGGAAACTCAAATCGGTGTTGAGAATATGGCCTTAAAATATCATGTTGGTAAAAAGAGAATAAAGGATATTCTTGAGAAGCATAATATATGCATTAAAAAAAGAGGTGGTCAAAATCTGAAAGTTAACAACATTGTGAGTGATTGGCGAATCTGCAAATTTAAAAAGGTTGATGGAAAACATTATATTGCAGTTGATAAACGTAATGGCTTCACCACAAAGGATTATGAAAACAAGGCTGGTGTTTTAACCACATATATTAATAAGGAATATAATGTTGAAATACCAACATTATATTTCAGAAGAAGATATTATATGGAAACTGGTAACTATTGGTGGGAACAATGGTTTGATATTAAACTTGTAGATAATGCAGAGACAAAGAAATGTCCTTATTGCGATTGGGAAACTGTTGACATTTACAATAAGAGTGGAATGTTTGAAACGCATTTGTTAAAAGCGCATGGAATCACAAAGATTGATTATTTAAAAGAGTTTCCACAAGAAAAAGATTATTTCATTGCTGTTGACCCTAAAATCAATAGACAAATGGAAACAGATGAGAATAAATTTGTTATTTGTAAAGTTTGTGGTAAAAAGTTGGCACGAATAGATAGCCATCATCTAAAAATACACAACATATCAAAGGCTGAATATATTGAAAAATATGGTATTGATAAACTTACAAGTAATGAATATCACGATAAACAAAGTAAAATCAGTATTGAAACCAATATCAATATGAGTTTTACAAGAAACTCAAAGTCAGAATTAGAAATAAAGGACTTCATAGAAAGTGGCGGTCTTGGATGTAAAAATGACAGACATATCTTAAATGGAAAAGAAATTGACATATATATACCACAGAAAAAAATTGGCATTGAATATAACGGCAACAAGTGGCATAGTGAATGGTTTGGGGGAAAAGACAAACATTATCATTTGTCAAAATTAGAAGAATGTAGGAAAAATGGTATAGGATTAATTACAATTTTTGAAGATGAGTATGAGTTACATAAAGAAATTGTTTTGAATAAAATTGCACATATATTGAATATAAAGAACACAAACAAGTCAAAAATATTTGCGAGGAAATGTGTTATTAAGGAAATATATTCTTTTGAGGCTGAAGAATTTCTTAATAAGAATCATATACAAGGGTTTGTAAAATCCACCTTATTTTTTGGTGCATTTTATAACGAAAAACTTATTGGGGTTATGTCATTTTTGAAACAACAAAATGACAATTGGGAGTTAACAAGATTTGCAAGTGATATAAACACCATATGTTGCGGTATTGGTGGCAAATTGTTTAAATATTTTACCAAACATTATGCATATAATCAGATAAAAAGTTTTGCTGACAGAAGATGGACATTAAATGAGAATGATAACATATACATAAAACTTGGATTCAAAATTCAAGGTTTTACAAAACCAAATTATACATATTTCAATTCAAACGTTGACAGATTTAAGAGATTTCATAAGTTTAATTTTCGTAAGGCAAAATTGTTAAAAAAATTTCCAAATTTAGACCCACGTTTGACAGAAACCGAAATGGCCAAGGAATTGGGCTATGACAGAATTTGGGATTGCGGGTTAATAAAATATGTGTATAAAAACCCTAATTATGTTGAAACTTAATGAATTGACTAACTATTTATTATTATAAACAAAATAAACGAAAACATTTCATATGAAACGAACAATAAAGTTACCTGAGAATGAATTAAGAAACTTGATTACTGAAAGTGTGTCAAGGATTATTGAAGATATTAATATTAATCCAAAGAATAAAGATAAATTCAAAAGGACACAAGAGAGGACGAGCAAAACGACTGATGAACTTTGTCATTCAAAGAATCCTTTAACAAGAAAGAGGGCAAATTTTGCTAAGATGGCTAAAAGGCATTGGAAGCCTTTGAATGAATCATTCAATTCGAATGAGTTGAGAAATTGGTTTAAGCTTCATGGTGGTGTAATGAAGACATTTGAAAAAGACGGCTATCCTAATATGAATGTAAGGCAAGTTGCTTTAAGTGACGTGAATGATAAGGATATTTTGTATTTGGAGGAATTTCCGTCATATAATGAAGCGGTGCGCAAAATGAATAAAGTTAAAAAATCTGATTCTTATGGAAGACGCAGTGATTATGATATGAAATGTTATTTCACAATATATAGGGCAAATGACGGAATGTGTCTTCTTGTAGGAATTGACAGAAATAATATTGAAACGGGCGTTACATGGGGTGGTGAAACTTCAAAAAAAGGTTCTGACAGATATTGGAGAGATGAACATAATTTACGGAATAAATATGGCACTAATAAATATACTGACGATAGTGACACATATTATTATAGTCGGAAAGGTAACGATTTCGGTTTGAAAACAAATCATCAGTTTAAAGGCTTGAAAGAAAACATTTCAAGAATAGTTAAAACAGTATTGAAAGAAAGTTTTGCTGAACAATGGGAAGAAGAAATACAAATTTTCTTTGACGGACTTAAAAATGGGGAAGCACTTGTTGATAATGGATATGTTGCTGTTGAATGGGGACACGATGAGAGAGACCCAAGATACATTTGTTATAAAGAAGGTGAAGATAGATTGACAGATGACCATTTTTCACAGCAGCATAGTAGAAGACTACATTGGGATGAAATTAAAGAAATAAGAGATTGTGCAAAACGAATGTATGGTGTTGATATAGAAATTCCAGAAGAAGAATATTGGGATGAAATAGAAGATTGGGAAAAATAAAATGGTAGGTTAAATCCTACCATTTTTAATATTCTCCACTTGTAATTCTATCAATCATTCTCTCTGCCATATACTTTCTAAAAAGATATGGTGTTTCTTTGCTTAACATCGGTTGTTCACTTTTATATTTTCTAAATACAAATTGTTGATATTTCTTCATTATTGAAGAATTTACTAATAAATCAACCGATAATTCAGCACCCTTATCATATTTCTTTTTTAACATTTGTACAATGTTCCAAAATATGTCATAGCATTCCCTATCATTCTCAGCCAATAAAATCAAATGGTCGATTCCGTCTGGATAGTCATATATCCCCTCATTTAATATTCTTTTAACAGATTCCGAAATCATTCTTCTAAGTTCATTCTCCGTTAGTCTAATTGTTCTTCTCATATTTCTTTCTATTAACTAATTATAAATATAAATAGTCACTTGTTTCAAACTATTTATAAAGTAGAATAAATATTTATTTAATTAACAATGGCAATAGTTACAAAGACATATTTGTCAAAAACAAATACAATTATTAAAGACAATTGCAGCAATATTGGTCTAAACCCAATACTCGAGTTGAATTATGGCCATATGCTTACACGTGGTATGATTTATTTTGACCACACAAAGGTAAAGAATATGATTGAGGATAAAACATATCCCGATATGTCAAAACTTCGTCACATTCTCAAAATGACGAATACTGCCTCATTAAACAAAACAGATATATATAGACCTTGTACAAGCACATATTTTGAAGATAACAAGGAAAGGGCTACTTCATTTGACATTATTTTCTTCTTAATTAACAAGGAATGGGATAATGGAAGAGGCTTTGATTTTGTTAAAGATATGCACAAGGGAGAACATAGGGCATATAGTCAAGAGGGGTCTAACTGGTATCAATTCAGAAATTATTTCAAATGGGATGAAGAAGGAATTTATAGTAATGATACGCTTTCAAAAGAAGTCGATAAATTCACATCAAAAAGCGGTAATTTATCAAAAATCATAATTGGTTTCCAACATTTTGATTATGGCAATGAAAACCTTGAATTTGATATTACTGATACATTCAATAAATTTGTAACAGGAGAACTACCTAATTATGGTATTGGTATTGCCTTTGCGCCATCATATGAAAATCTTATTACCGATAAGTCACAATACATTGGTTTCTTTACACAACACACACATTCATTTTTTGAACCATATATTGAAACCACATATAATGAAACCATTGAAGATGATAGAGCAAACTTTTATTTGGATAAGGACAATAAGCTTTATTTTTACGCCTCTGTGGGCAATAATTATGTGAACTTGGATGAATTGCCCACTTGTGTTATAAACGGCTCTGAAATCGCTTCAAAACAAGCCACAAAGGGTATTTATTATGTTGATGTTAATTTGTCTTCAGAAGATTATGAATATGACACAATGTTATATGATACTTGGACAAATCTGAAATATAATGGAAAGACTATAAAGGATGTTGAACTTTCATTTGTCACAAAGGCTTCAAGTGATTATTTCTCATTTGGTTTACCAACAATGGATTCCGACACTGATTTTGTTCCGTCAGTTTATGGCATTGATGACCACGAACAAGTAAAACGTGGTGATATAAGAAAGATTGGAATAGAATGCAGAATACCTTATACATCAAATCAGTTACGTTCTGTTGAAGGAATTGATTACAGACTATATGTAATGGAAGGACTTAAACAATATGATGTTGTTGGTTGGACAAAGGTTGAACGTGGGTATAATGAGAACTATTTTCTAATCAATACAAATGAACTAATTCCATCAAGATACTATATTGATTTGAGGGTACACAAGAATTTGGAATTAATTAACCATCCAAAAGTTTTACAATTCGATATTATCAATGACGTTACTGATAATTTAGTATAATTACAGACTATTTATAATAAATAAGAAATATAAGAAAAGAATATATGAAGAGAATAACAAGATTAACAGAAAGTGACCTTCATAGAATTGTGAAGGAATCAACTAAAAAGGTATTGAACGAGATTGATGTTGATTATAATTATTATGCTCAAAAATATGATATGGCACAACTACGAAATAGTATATTTCAAACAATACAAAGCATGATGCAACAATGTCAACGATGTCTTAATAATGGTGAAGAAGTTGGTAGGCTATTTTGGATTTGTCATAGCTTTTTGGATGCCTATGATAAATTTAATAAAGCATCTTTTAACAGATAAACAGATGGAACTATATAATATAAAAGCAGTCTTTAAGGACTGCTTTTTTAGTTTATTCTTATTGACTGTGATAACATTTCATCCAATGGTGTATCTAATATTTTTGATTGTGGTGTCGTTAAGGAAGGTGGTTTCATTGGGAACGGGTGTGTATGTGTTCTAATTACTTCCACAAGTTGTTTAAGGAACTCTATAAGTTCATCACCATAAGGTAATGGATGTGCTTTTTCCAATATTCTAACCAATTCTTCATCACTTATTAAATAATTTTGGTCATTTAACTTAAATGTTGTTTTTGAATCATGCGACAACAAATTAATTCTATCAGCCACAACATTAATTGAAGAAGAAAATGGTTTACCATTATGGTCTGTTAATCTTTTATATTTCATTTGGATATATGATAAATCCTCTTTATTAAAGATAAGAGAATTTTTTGCATCAAAATAACGTCCACTATTTTCCTTTTTGAAACCGCATCTTAATCTTACTTCATTCTCTTTAAGAATTAGGTCGGCATTTTTTCTGCCTTGTATTGCAATGTCTTCTCTGTCAGGATAACTTCCTATATTTTCAGGATTAAGTTCTGGACGTGGAAGTGGTGTTACATATTTACCTCCATCTATAAGACTTTTTGCCGAATAATATGGGTCGTATTCAAGACAATATTGCTGTGAAATCATTGGTCCGATAAACCATCGTGTATCAAGTGGAACACTCATTCTGCTTGTTATCACCATTACAAGTTCACCTTCTTTTGGGTTTATGTGGAAATGTTTTGGCAATAAAGGATAACAATAGGGTAATTCCTCATCAGTTAAATGGTTATCGTATGGGTCGATTCTGACTTTTATCCTAAGTCCAGCTTTATCATCTAAAACTGATTCAACCTTGCATATTCTTATTATTTTTTCGTCATTTACCATAAAATATTATATCTACTGTATTATACCTAATGTGTTTACTGGTAATGTGTTTACTGATGTGACAACAACAGGTCCGCCTACATTTGCACCACTTCCGACACTATTTATTGAAGATGGTTCGATAACACATGTTACCCTTGCATTATCTTTGATTTCCTTAATAAATTCTTCACATATTATTCTTACAAACTGATTGACCATATTTGGGCTTCCGTCATTATTGACACCTGTTTCAATGCCCGCTTCTGGTAATCTTGTTATTATTGCATTTGTCAAGGAAATTGCCGATAAACCTGGCCGTTGATGAATATCACATATAAGCAATATTGGCGGCACGGTTTGTACTGGTTTTCTGATTGTTGAAAATAATGTTTGAATACCGTTTGCTATTTTATCTATCCAAGTCATATATTTTTACAATTAACATTCATTATTTTTTGGTTCTTCGGTTGTTTCAAATATATCAGCATAGTTTACATCATCAATATTAAAATTTATTTGTTCTTTATATTTAAATCTCTTCATACATCTAAATATTCCTTCTAACAAGTCAGTATAATATCTTATTTGTTCTATTGCTAATTTTTGTGCTATTTCTTCTATAAGTGGGGTTAATATTGTATAGAGCTGTTCAACATAGAAGTTTATTAATGCATCACGTATTATTCTTATTAAATCACTCAATAATTGGCGGTATCTATTTAAAAATGCTTCAA
>OCTW013376553.1_pt1 | contig 26585 bp, 11 predicted proteins | sample 1539671 | NCBI WGS metagenome assembly OCTW01 (sample SAMN02144230, study PRJEB22623) | gut metagenome | biome: sheep rumen | host: Ovis aries | place: New Zealand | reverse complement strand
CTCTTCCTCCTTACGGAAAAAGTCGAACTGGCCGACTCGCGGCTGGACCCCGCCCGCGGACCGCAATACCTCTTCCTCAACGACATCATCGAAACCATCCAAAAAACCGGAAAACCCAGCTACCCCTTTTTCTCCGACCAGCGTGTCGCCCTCGAAGGCTACCGCAACGTGCGGGGCCAAATACCATACGACACCATCCAAGCCTCCCTTGCAGAGCTTAAGGCCACCCTGCAAAAGGGCGACAGCCTCTCCGCCGACCAGTTGGGCGCCATCATCGACACCCCCTCGTGGGCATTCAAATACCTCGTCGACGAAATGTTTGCCAACGGCGACTGCTGGCGGCGCAGCAATTACTTCCACTGCACAGGCCACGCCCCCTATCGGTACTATGGAGGTCCCGTGTGGGATTTCGACATGACCATGGGCGGCGGTGCAGCCGAGGAAGCCCTTGCCATGTCCGCCGAGGAACCCACCCACACACTCTTCAACTCCCCTCCCATCCGTCGTCAGGCAGCCCGATTCTACACCGCTGCCGGCCGCCCCTATATCCTGCGCCTGATAGAGGGAGGGCTCGACTCGATGAGCCGCCCCATTGCCCCTTCGGCCCGTGCCAACGCCCTGCGGTGGGACCACCCCGTTGTTCCCGCCCCCGATGGGAGCAGCCCCGACATACAGCAAATTAAAGACTTCTTCGTCCAGCGGATCCCGCTGCTCGACAGCCTCTTTCTGGGTGTGAACCCCCTGCCCGTCATAGCTTACGAAAACCCCGACACCGCCATGCGCGGCTTCTACACCACCACTCTCTACCACCCTGGCCGCACCCTGGGAGGCTATATGGGCCACCCCGCCGACAGCCTCTACCGCCATACCCTGTGGGTTGACTCCGCCACCATGCAGCACTTCACCGTCGACTCCGTGCTGCCCCCCGGCAGCCGCCTCGCCGTGGCCGCCCCCCAGGTCGGGACAGACCCTGCCCCGACCCCGCGTCTCACCCTTCGCAAATGGCTTCTGCCCGCCCTCTTCACCATCGCCCTTCTCTTTCTCTTTGCCGCTCTTCTCCTCCGCGAGGCCGACGGGTGGCGCCACCAACACAAAAACCGCCCATGAACACCCCTGACCGTCCATACCGCCACGAATTCAAATACCTCGTCACCGACCCCCTGCGCGTACTGCTCTACAACAGGCTCGTCAACATCCTGCCGTTGGACACACACGCCGGTCCCGACGGCGGCTACGCCATCCGCAGCCTCTACTTCGACGACCCCGCAAACACTTGCTACCACCAGAACGAAGACGGTGTGGACCCTCGGCGCAAATACCGCATCCGCATCTACAACGCCTCTGACAGCCGCATCACCCTCGAATGCAAACGGAAGGAGCGCGGCATGACCCGCAAGACCGCCTCCCCCCTCACCAAAAGCCAGGCCCTGAGCCTTATAGGCGGTGTACCACCGCCCTTGGTCCGCCCTGGCCGGGAGCAGGCCACCCTCGTTGAGTTCCTGGCAGTGATGATGCAGCGGAGCATGCGCCCCGTAACCATCGTCGAATACCGGCGGACAGCCTTTGTCCACCCTGCGGGGAATGTCCGTGTTACTTTCGACACCGACATAGTCGCGTCGCGCGATTTCGGCAACTTCTTCGCCCCGTCGCCCCTGGTCCGCCCGGTGCTGCCACCTGGCACCCACCTCATCGAAATCAAGTTCGACCACTACCTCCCCGACTTCATCTACTCTCTGCTGCAAACTGGCCAGCTGCAGCAAACGGCCTTCTCCAAATTCTACCTCTCGCGCAAAATCAATATCTGACAGTATGAAAATATTAGCATTCACATTCAACGACATTTTCAGGAAACCGTTCCTCGACAGTTGGGGGAGCCAGCAGCCCTCGGTCACCGCTGCGGTGGTGAGTCTGCTGCTTGCCACGCTCATTGCCTTGTACGTCTTCTTCGTCTACAGGCTCGTCACCCGTAAGACGTTCTATTTGCGCAATTTCAATATCTCCTTAGTGGGGATAGCCCTCATCACTTGCGCCATCATCCTCACCATCCAGTCGAACATTGTAATTTCGCTGGGCATGGTGGGCGCCTTGTCGATAGTGCGGTTCCGCACGGCGGTCAAGAATCCGATGGATCTCATGTTCCTCTTCTGGGCCTTGGGTGTGGGCATTATCTGCGGGGCGGGGCACGCCTTCTATGCGGTGGCGCTGTCGCTGCTGCTCACGTTGGTCATCCTGCTGCTTGACTGGTTGCCGGCGGTTCAGGCGCCGATGATTCTGGTGGTGAACGCCGCCGACCCGCGCGCGGAGGGCCGCATTATGGATACAGTGCGCAGCCACTGCCGCCGCGCGGAGGTGAAGGCCCGCAACACGACGGCGGCTACCCTGGCCATCACGGTGGAGCTGCGCCAGCCAGACGCGGAGTTGCTGACTTGCGTGCAGGATGTTCCGGGGGTTACGGCGGCCTCGCTGGTGGATCACACGGGCGAGACAACGCTTTGAACCGCAAAAAACACACGATTCCGAAATATAAATTAATCGCAACAATTATGAGAAAGAAGGTACTTTTTTTGGCGTTGGTGGCGGCGTTGGCCGTGCTGCCAGCTTTGGGCGCGGCTCAGGACAAGCCCTGCGACGCAATCAGTTTTATGCCGTGGTGGGAGGATTTCCAGGCTTACCCTCACAACACTACTCCCCCGACGGAGCCAGCCTGCTGGCACTTCCAGGGGACTAACCAGCCCTCCATTGGCTCATACAACATCAACGGGGGATACCTTACGTGTGTGCTGGACCTTTACAGCACGGGCGAGACGTGGGCGGTGCTGCAGAACCCTTTCGACACGACTCTGCCGGTGAGCCATCTGCAGGTGACGTTCAGTGCGGGCAAGTCGCGCAACGACGCGTCGCTCAATTCTGACTTGATAATCGGCATTTGCAAAAACCCGTCGAACCCGGTGGGCAATTTCACGCCGCTGGACACGGTGCTGGCCATCCCTTACTGCTCGCCGGACACGATGGCGCGCTTCACTGTCGATTTTTCAGGCTATACGGACACGGGCCGCTATTTCTGCTTCCTGACCAAGCCTCTCCTCTCGTCGGGCGTCAATTTTCTGGCCATCGACAGCTTGGTGTTCGATTTCAACGACCACTGCATGACTCCGCTGCATTTTCGGGTGGATTTTGTCACCGACCGCTCGGCCACTTTTGGCTGGAGCCAGTACGGTTCCGGCCATGCCGACTTGGAGTACAAACGGGTGCCGGACACGGCGTGGACGAGTCTGCCGGTGTCGGGCCGCAGCGTGACGCTCTCGACTTTGGTCCCCAACACGCAGTATATGGCCCGTGTGCGCCAGGACTGTTCGGTGGCCCTCAACGGATGGTCCGACTGGTCGGACACGCTGTTTTTCACCACCGACACTGTGCGCTGCCGTATGCCGCAGGATTTGTTGTCGACGGACATCAGCAACTCTGCCGCCACATTCAGCTGGACCGCCACAGGGGCTGCCACTTCGTGGGAGGTCCATGTGTTCAACAGCACTTACGACCGCACTTTCACGGCCAGCAGCACCCCGTACACAGTGACCGGGCTGAGTTATGGCACCAACTACCGGGTGTGTGTCCGCTCCATGTGCGACGCCTCGAACACTTCGGAATGGACCGACACTATCATGTTCACCACCAGCTCCTGCTTCCCCGTGGGCGATGTGGTGGCCACTCCGGGCGTGCATGATGCCTTGATCCGCTGGACGGAGGGCACCAACTCGACCGGTGAGTGGGAAGTGTGCTACGGCCTTGTCGGTTTTGCGGCGGGCGACGAGCTGGGCGTGGTTCCCGTGACGGGGAATGCGGAACTGACCCTCACGGGACTTGATTCGGCCACCACCTACACCGCCAAGGTGCGCACGCTGTGCGAAGACGGGCGTACCAGCGAGTATAAGGCTGTCACATTCACCACTCTGCAGGGACAGCAGCAAGGTATCAGCCCCGTTGGGCAGGTGCGGGTGCAGGTCTACCCCAACCCGGCCACGAGTGTTGCCACCATCGCCATCGCTGGCGTAGAGGGACCGGTCAAAGTTGCCGTGACGGGTATTGACGGGCGCACCCTCCAGTCGTTCACCAAGGACTGCCCGGCCGACTGCGAGTTGTCCATTGATGTCGAGGGGCTTGCCGCAGGCACATACATGGTGCGCGTTTACAACGACAGTTTCGACATTGTCCGCAAATTCAGTGTTCAATAAAAAGTGCTTGAAAGAATGTGTTAATGCGTGAATGTGTTAATGCGTTAGTCTTTTGATTGCGCCAGACATTCCCACATTCCCACAATCCCTCATCAGCATATTAACATATTACAATATGAAGAATATTTTTAGAATCATAGCGTTGCTGGTAGCCGCCGTGCTGCCTGTGGCAACATGGGGGCAGTCCTACCAGACTGTTCCTTACACAACCAGTTTCGAGGGCTTGTCCACTGGCGACCAGCCCACCGGTTGGGTGGCTCTCCAGACGGGCCAGAATATGAGCATCACCTTTCCTTGTGCATACAGCTATGCCCCGAATGCTCATACGGGTAGTGTCTACTACGAGTTCGAGTTTTCCTCCAGTTCCACCAGCCGTAGCGAGCTGGTGGCCACCTGCGAGTTTGCCAACCCTTCAAGTCTGATGATAGACTTCTATGCCGTCACCACCAGTGCCAATGCACCCGACCTCTTTGAGGTGGGTGTGATGGAGGACAGTGTCTTTGTCCCTGTTGACACGGTGGCCTTTACCACGGCCTCGTCGTTCAGTTCTTCCAACTATTCCCGCTACCGTGTCTATCTGGCCGAGTACTCTGGCGACGGTCACCGTATCGCTTTCCGCGCGACTCGCACCACATCGGGTCAGATGACTTTCTTTATGGACGACCTGACGATCGACAATGCGCCCAGCTGTGCCTATATGCCGGGTGCGCCGTCGGCCACTGTCGATTCCAACAGTGCTATCCTCACCTGGGGTGCTCCATCGGTGTCGATGGGCTATTTCATCTATCTCAATAACGACAGCTCTTGGTATTTTTCCTCTACTAACAGCTACAATTTCGTCGGTCTGGATGCCAACACCCAGTACAGCGGTATGGTCTACAACACCTGCAACGGGGCTGACACCAGCGAGGCTGTCCCCTTCAGCTTCCGCACGGCCTGCGGCATGACGGCTCTGCCTTTGGCCGAGGGCTTCGATGGGGGCAGTCTGCCCTCCTGCTGGAATGTGACCGAGGTTTCGGGTTCCTGTCCCCAGGCTTACGGCAGTTATGCCCACAGCGGCACGGGTTGCCTCCGCATGTATGGCACGGGGCAGTACCAGTCCATCGCCACCCCTTTGATTTACACCGACCTCAACCAGATTCAGTTGAAGTTCTGGGCCCGGCGCTCGTCGTCTTACTACAACTCCGCTTTCGCGGTAGGTTATACCACCAGTCTTGACTCAATTCCGAACATCGTGTGGGTCGACACTGTCACGCCCGGCACCGATTATGCCGAGTACCTCTATCAGTTCGAGTACGCCCCTGCCGCCCATGGCTATCTGGTCTTCCGCAAGACGTCCTATTCGGGCGACTATGGGTCGCTTTATATCGACGATGTCGAGGTGTCGGTAGCCCCCACGTGCCTGTCCATGCCGGGCACGCCGGTGGTTGATGCCGTCGACTCGGCCAATGCCCGTCTCCACTGGGCTGCCGCCCAGGAGGGCAGCTATTATGCCCTCTATGTTGAGCAGGACAGCTCGTGGCACGACACATACGACACGTCCTACACCATCACGGGTCTTGCCCCCAACACTTTCTATACTGGCCGTCTTTACAATATCTGCTCGGCGGGCGACACCAGCAACTGCACCTATTTCAGTTTCCGCACTTTGTGCGCAACCACGGTGCTTCCCCTCCATGAGGATTTCGACAGCTATAATGGTGAGTTCCCCTCTTGTTGGCGAATCACCGAGCAGTCGGGTTCTTACCCGATGGTGTCCACCAATAGCGGCCGCAGCGGCTGGGGCATCTATATTTATGCCTACAACGCGCACGTGTCCATTGCCTCACCCCGCATCGAGCAGCCCATCAACACTGTCGAAACTAAATTCTGGGCCCGCCAGACCAGCAACGACGGTATGCGCGTGGTGGTAGGCTATGTCACCAACCTCGACTCGGTGGCCACAAGTGCCGTCTGGCTCGACACATTCGACCTCACCACCTCGTGGGCTGAATACACAGCCGATTTCTCGCGCCTCGCCACGGCCGACACCGGCTATGTCGTCTACCGCAAGCTTTCGGGCGGCTACAACTCTGTCTATATCGACGACATTACTATCCGCCAAGTCAGCACCTGCGCTTACCCCGCATCGCTCTATTCCACAGGCACCGCTTCGGGCCAAATGAGCCTTGCTTGGGTAGACAGCGTTGGCTCCGCCTGGCAGGTGGTCTATGGCCCCCAGGGCATGGACCCCGACACTGTTGAGGTCAACACCGCTACCGTATACACCAATGCAGCCACCCTCACGGGTCTGGCCGACAGCATCACTTACGACTTCTATGTCCGCACGCTTTGCTCAGGCGAAAACAGCTACTGGCAAGGCCCCCTCACGGCACGCCCCAACCTCTATGTCATGACCGCCAGCGCTTCCGACACTGTCAGCATGTGTGGCGGCACGATTGTCGACAATGGCGGCCTGGACGGCAACTATGCCTACAACCAGAACTCCACCCTTGTGGTTTATCCCACTGAGGAGGGGCAGACCATCCGCATCCGCGGCAGTTACCACACCTACTCCTCTGACCCCATGTATGGCCAGCTCACTCTCTACGAGGGTGTCGGCACCACGGGCCGTGTGCTGGGTTCCTTCTCTGGCCAGGACACCCTCAACGTCCTCTCGCTCGAAGGGGCTGTCACCATCCGCTACACCTCGGCGGGCTATAGCGACTATTATACATCCGAAGGCTACGAACTCCTTGTCAGCTGCGAGCCGCTGGCCTCGTGCAATCCTGTTTACGATGTCGAAGTGTCGGCTGTGGCTGGTTCTTCTGCCATCGTAAGCTGGGAGTACGGCACGGCTGTGGTTCCGGAGAGTTTCACGGTCACGGTCACCGACACCGCCTTGGGTTCAACCGTCGCCTACACTGTGGCCGACACCGTGCGCAGCTACCAGTTGAGCGGCCTCACCCAGACCACCACCTATCTCGTCACCGTCCTGGCCAACTGCTCCGCCACCGATGCCAGCGACCCCGTGGGTGCCTATTTCACTACCACCTGCTATGTGGGCGGCGAGATGCAAGTGGGCGACGGCACCGCCACGGTCAGCAACTACCCCATCAACACCTATTATAATTACACCGTCTGCCAGATTCTCTACAGCAACGCCGAGGTGGCAGCACTCACCGACACCATTTTCGGAGTCAAGCTGTACCAAACCTCTACAGGTACCAACACTCGCAACGTGACCATCTATCTCGACACCACCAGCCGCGCAGCCCTCACCGGCAGCAGCGACTTTGTAGTCATGGACAGCTCCAAGGTGGTCTATTCCGGCTCCATCGCGCTCCACGAAGGCTGGAACACTTTCACCTTCACCACCCCCTGGGTGCGTCCAAACACTTCCACCAACCTTGTCCTCACCTTCGACGACAACACCGGCTCCTATTCCAGCTCTACCAACTGGCAGGCCACTACCGGCCAGAACGGCACTACCCTCTACGCCTACGACGATGGCACCAACTACAACCCCACCACCGCGCTCAGTGGTCTCTCCACCAACCCGTCGCGGCCTAACGTAGTGTTTGTGGCCCCCTGTGGCGATGCCACCTGTGTGCCTCCTACCGTCTCGGTAGGCGCCACCACCTCCTCCAGTGTTACCCTCAACTGGGTACCTGGCCTTAGCGAGACCGCCTGGACTGTGGAATACCGTCTGCTGTCTGATACGGTCTGGACCGTGGCCGTAGCTTCCACCACCGCCCAAACCCACACCCTCTCCGGCCTCTATCCCAACACGGCATACGCTTTCCGTGTCGGCAGCCTCTGCACTACCACCACGGATGTTCCTTTCGGTTTCGCCACCGCACGCACAGCTTGCGCCACGATGAGCCGCAGTTCGCTGCCGCTGGTCGAGGATTTCGAGTCTTACACCACCGGCGACGTACCCAACTGCTGGCAGGCTTTGATGACGGGCAGCAGCAATTCCGGCACGTTCCCGATGTGCTATAACCATTCCTACAACGCCTACAGCGGCAACATCTATTTCGAGATGGAGACCTCCTCCACCGAGACCGAAATCTTCACCCTGCCCGCCATCGACACCATCGACGGCCTTGATGTGAGCTTCTATGCCGCCGCTTATTCCTACAGCGCCCCCTCGGTGCTTGAGGTGGGTGTTATGGAGGGCGACACCGCTTTTGTGCCGCTCGACACGCTCAGCGTCAATACCAGCTACAGTATTGCCTACACTCGCCAAGTGGTGCGCATCCACTATGGCGGCAGTGCCACCCGCATCGCCTTCCGCGCTACGGGCAGCTCTTATACACTCTTCCTTGACGACTTCTCGGTCTATGTGCCCAACCCCTGCGACTCTGTATCCAACGTGGTGGTCGACACCATCGGCATGAGCCGCCTGTCCATATCCTGGACCGACACCGCCGCCACGGGCAGCTACACTGTCAAGCTCGGCACGGTGGACAATCCCGCCTCAGTCCTCTTCACCGACACCACTTCCGCCACGCACTATACCTTCACGGGTCTCACAGGCCTCACCACTTATTATGTGTGGGTCTACGCCAACTGCACGGCCGGCCTTAGCGATCCCGCCACGGCCACGGCTACCACGCTGGGTGCCGACCCCCACTATCTGCCATACTCCAACGACTTTGAGGATTCCACCAACGTCTTCTCCGTCTATCAGCGCTCGGGCTCCAACACCTGGTTCACTGGCTCGGCTGTCAGCCACGGCGGCAGTCGCAGCATGTATGTCACCAACGACGGCGGCACCTCCAATGCCTACACCAATACCGTCCAGTCCATCTCCTTTGCCATGACTTATCTGCAAATACCCTTCGACAGCTCCTACGCCATCAGCTACGACTGGCGTTGCCAAGGCGAAGGCAGCTATGACCTCATGCGCATTGCCCTCGTGCCCGAGGATTACGACTTCACCAATGCCTTCACCTCCATCAATCGCTACAGCAACACCCTGCCCACGGGCTGGGTGGCCCTCGATGGCGGCAAGAAAAACCTCCACAACACATGGATACACGAAGAGAACTCCGTCCGTGTGGAGGCCGGCAATTACTATCTGACGGTGGTCTGGATTAACGACAATCACTTTGGCTCCAATCCCGCCGCCGCCATCGACAACCTCTCGTTCAACCTCCTCACCTGCCCGCCGCCCGAGTCGCTGCAGGCCGTGGCCACCTCGTCGCGCACCATCGATGTGAGCTGGGATGCCGGTTCCGCATCGTCGTGGGTGGTTGAATACGGCGTTGCCGGTTTCTCTCGCGGCATGGGCACCATCGCCACAGTGACCTCGCCCGCCGCCACCCTCAGCGGTCTGGCTCCCTCCACCACCTACGAAATCTATGTCCGTCCCATCTGCGGCACATCCGACTCCGGCTTCACTGCCCGCACCACCTGCTCCACGGGCTGCGACAGCGTGATTACCGAATTCCCCTGGGTAGAGGATTTTGAGAACGGCATTGCCTGCTGGGACCAGCACTTCGCCCTCGGCACTGTCGAATGGACCACGGGCCGCGGCGGCAACGCCTACGGTGGCATGTCGGGTGCCGCCACGGGGCAGTACAACGCTCGCTTCACCTGCAACAGTTATAACAATTATACGACTTACCTCATCACCCCGATGCTCGACATCGAGGGCGAGGACGAGGTGATGATGACTTTCTACCATGCCCAGCCCGCCTGGGGCACCGACCAGGACACCCTGGCCGTCCTCTACCGCACCAGCCCCGATTCCTCCTGGCACTATCTCGCCTCGTGGAACAACAACATCGACCACTGGCAGGCCGACACGGTGATGCTGCCCAACACTTCCTCCACTTACCAGGTGGCTTTCATGGCCCACTCCGGTTTCGGCCTGGGCATCCTGCTGGACAGCATAGTGGTCTACGGCACGGAGTCGTGCACCCGTCCCACCATTGCCAACGTCAATGTGGGTGCCACCTCGCTGACGGCCACCTGGACCAGCCCCGCAGCCAGCTTCGACGTGGCCATCAAGCCCGCAAGTTCCAGCGCCTGGCCCGCCGCCACCCGTGTCACCTCTCACTCCTATACTTTCACCGGCCTCGAACCCACCACACAGTATAACTATCGCATCCGCAGTATCTGCAACGATACTTCCCTCTCATTCTGGACCACCAGCAATTGCGTTACCGACACGCTGGTGTGCTATGTGCCGGAGAATCTCGCCGTCTCGTCCTGCGACTTCCAGAGCGTTTCCCTCACATGGAATGCCGATGTGACGAACCACGCGCTGGCGTATGTAGTCAATGTCTACAATTCTGCCATGCAGATGTACGACACTGTCTACAGCAACACGGCCACGGTGATGGGTCTTTATGCCGACATGAACTATAACGTCCGTGTCCGCGCCCAGTGTTCCGCCACCACTTATAGCGACTGGTGCGAGATGATTACTTTCAGCACTTCCTCTTGCCAGACGGTGGCTGATGTGGTTGTCAGCGATGTGACCGACCGTGGAGTAACCGTCAGTTGGACCCCGCAGGGCGATGCCACCCGGTGGGAGGTGGCGTATGGCTACATGGGCTTCGACCAAGGCTCTGGCACCACCGTCACCGTTGACGCGCCCAGCTGTATCATCACGGGATTGGAGCCTGAGACCGAATATGACGTGATTGTCCGCTCGCTCTGCTCCGACGAGGTCTACAGCCCGTGGAGCCATCCCAAGAATTTCGTCACGCTGCCCCGTGTTGGCATCGGCGAGACTGACGGGGAAGTGAGCTGCTCAATCTATCCCAACCCCGCCACCACCGAGACCACCATCACCATTGCCGGTGCCAACGGCACTGTCAGTATCACCGTGGTCGACATGGACGGACGCACCGTGGCCACCGACCAGCTTTCCTGCACCGCCGGCTGCACCAAGCAGATGACCCTGCAAGGACTGGCCCAGGGCGCCTACTTTGTCCGTATCGTGGGCGACAATGTCAACGTGGTCCGCAAACTCGTGGTCCGCTAACCTCCCGGCGGTGCGCCGCCGCTGGCAGTTAATAGAATCGAAAACGGCAAGTAAACCCGTTTCACGTTTCACCCTCAAAGGAGTGCTCGACCGGGCACTCCTTTTTTCGTTCCCCCATACTTTGTGTGACTCCCTGCTCTTTGTAGTCCAGGACAAACGCGCACCCGGATTTTGATTGCCGCACCGCTGGCTCTTCGTCCATCCGCGCCGAACAGGGGGCGTGGGCGTTCCGTATGCTCTGTGTTGGCTCCTTTTAGTTTGCTTTTTGCCTCTTGTGAAGAAACTAAGTGGAAAGTAAATGGAAATAAAATAGGAACAAAATAGAAAAGAAGTGGCGGCCCTGGAGCGAGGGCGGGGGAGGGCGCACAGTGCGGTGGGAAGGGATGTGAGGAGGCTTGAATCGGACTAACACAATCCTACTTTGCCACTATTCCGATGTGTTGGTGGCGGGTGGGGGAGAGGGGGACGCGGAGGGTTGGCGGGAGGCGGGGTGGGACAAGGGATTTGTGCGGTGCGGAGTTTGCGGGGCTTGCGGTTGGAGGATGCGGCGGATTGGTAGGTAATGGGGTGGGGCAAGGGATTTGCGCGGTGCGGAATTTGCTGGGCTTGCGGTTGGGAGATGGGCGAGGGGCGGGGAGTGGGGTGCGCGCCTTTCCCCGTAGGGGAAAGTGGCCGTGGTGTGGCGGCGGGCAAAGGGAAAGCCCCGGCCGGCGGGTCGGGGCTTGTGGGGTTGGTGGGCGGCGGTGAGCCGTCAGGGTTTGCGGAGGATTTCGATGACGCCGTTGCGCTGGACGGAGCCGTCGTTGCCTGAGCCTACGAAGCGGTAGTAGTAGGTGCCGTCGGGGGTGGAGGTGCTTTCGGGGTCCCAGAAGTGGTCGTCGAGGCTGATGTTGTCGACTTGGTAGACGAGGTGGCCCCAGCGGTCGTAGATGGTGAGTTTGTTGTAGGGGTAGCGGTGGTATTCAATGAGGTTGCCGATACGGAAGCGGTCGTTGTAGCCGTCGCCATTGGGGGTGACGACACTGGGGAACTGGAGGGTGGAGGGGGCGATGCGGACGGTGTCGGTGACGGTGTCGGTGCAGAAGAGGGTGTCGCCGTCGGGGTTGATGTTGTATTGGGTGAGGATGAGCCATACCTGGTAGGAGGCGGGCAGCTGGACGCCGGTGGTGTCCCATCGGTAGGCGGGGTTGGTGAGGTGGGTGGAGTCGAGGTCGTCGGGGTTGAGGGGTTGTTTTTCGAACAGCCAGAGGAAGGAGCAGGTGGAGTCGAGGGGGATGGAGGTGTTGTGGAAGGCGGTCCAGGGGTGGAGCTGCGAGGGCTGGAGGGTGTCCCAGAAGAAGTCGGCTTTGGGCGAGGGGATGACGCGGACGCCGGAGTGGTTGAAGAGGGTGTCGGTGCAGCCGAGGATGTCGGCGACGGAGAGTTGGAAGCGGTAGTGGCCGGTGGTGTAGGTGTGGGCGAAGAAGGGTGTGCGGTCGTAGGGGCCGGAGCCTTGGTTGCGGGTGGTGCTGTCGTCGAGTTGCCAGGTGCTGGCGGAGGCGTGGAGGGAGGTGTTGCGGAAGTAGAGTGTGTAGGGGGAGCAGCCTTGCCAGAGGGTGTCGGCGACGGGGATCCAGTGGATGGTGTCGTCGGAGATGAGCCAGCCGGCGCGGGCGGCAGAGTCGTTGGGGAGGAGGATGGTGTGGTAGAGGCTGTCGCAGCCGTAGATGGTCTGGAAGGTGTCGGCGAGGTGGTCGGGGGCATAGTGGGGGATGCCGTGGAAGTAGTAGGGCTGTCGGCGGCAGAGGAGGATGGTGTCGTAGTGGTCGAAGCGGGGGTGGAGGGCCAGGGCTATGTGGAAGGCGCTGTCGCAGCCTTGGAGGGTGCGGTAGGTGACGGTGTAGTTGCCGGTGGAGGTGAGGAGGGTGTCGTGGAAGCGGTAGGCGGCTCCGTCGCAGAGGGTGTCGGCGGTGTAGGTGTGGTAGGCGGGATGGACGGTGAGGTTGAGGTGGACGGTGCTGTCGCATCCGGCTTGGGTGTGGAGGCTGTCGATGTATTGGCCGGACTGGTAGACGGTGTCGTTCGCGAGGATGTAGCCGCGGTCGCTGCAGGCTTGGGCTTCGGCGTGGGTGTTGTAGTAGGGGTTGGTGCGGAGGGTGAGGTGGTAGATGCTGTCGCATTGGTGCACGGTGCGGTAGGGGCTTTCGAAGTAGAGGATGGTGTCGGGCTGGATGCCGGCGGGGAGGGTGATGCCGTAGCGGTTGTAGGGTTGGTTGGAGCAGAGGTTGTCGGTGATGTGGAGGTGGTAGGAGGGATGGACGGTGAGGAGGAGGAGTGTTTCGGTGATGCTGTCGGGGGCGAAGGTCTGGCGGATGGTGTAGGCTCCGGTTTCGGTAAAGGTGGAGCCGGCCAGGCGGAAGGTGTCGCCGTGGCAGATGGCGGAGCGGAGGGTGTCGTAGTGGATGCAGGGCGAGGGGATGGGGATGCGGATGAGGGTGTCGTGGGAGCATGAGCCTTGGCCCAGGAGGGCTGTGAGGCGGACGTCGGCGTAGCCGGGCTGGAAGATGTGGGTGGGATAGCGCAGACGGCTGCTGTCGCCGTCGCCGAAGTCCCAGATGAAGGAGTCGCATTCCATGTCGGAGGTTTGGGAGCTGTCGGTGGCCACGCGGCTGAGGTTCAGGAAACGGACTTGGACACGGCAGTCGATGGTGTCGACGAATTGGTAGGTGAAATTGGCGTGGGGGAATATGTTGCCGACGACGACGGTTTTCTCGAAGAAGCAGTTGGCGTTGGTGTTGCCGGCGAAGGAGGCGTGGCAGCGGTAGGTGCCGGGCTGGGAGCTGGTGAAGGTTTGGGTGGTGTCGAGGGTGACGCCGGTGCTGTCGATGTTGTACCAGCGGTAGCGGAAGCCTTCGGGGGCGGTGAAGGTGTTGGCGGTGACGTGGCCGCAGGCGCCGGTGCGGATGTATTTCTGGTCGCAGGAGAGGGTGAAGTAGGCATAGCCGAAGTGGCCGGATTGCGAGCAGTCGCGGGTGGTGAGTTTGACGAAGATGCGGCGGCCGTGGAATGGGCTGAGGTCGATACCGACGGAGGTCCAGTCTTTCCAGAGGACGGTGGAGGTGTCGTAGTGGTAGGTGTTCCACTGGAGGGAGTCGGAGGGGACGAAGTCGGCGGAGTAGCATTCGGGGCTGATGGGGATGTCGTTCTGGTCGGTGATGGTGAATTGGAAGCGGGGCTGTTCGTCGGGCTGGTGGTCGGGATTTTCGAGCACGGCGGCGTAGCGGAGCAGGAGGATGTCGGCATTGGCGGTGTCGACGATGTATTCGTAGGTGATGCTTTCGGCTTCGCCGCCGATGTTCCAGTTGCCGAGGCGGACGGAGAGGTCGTGGCCCCAGGGGATGGAGCGGAGTTGGTTGCCGGTGCGGGGGTCGCGGAAGGAGGTGTCGGTCATGACGGTGTGGCGCGAGTAGATGTTGTCGGGGCCGAAGTCGATGGTGCCTTGGTTGGCGTCGGGGTCGTTGACGTCGCCGTAGCGGCAGCGGGTGTGGCAAGAGTAGAGGTTGGTGAAGTCGATGCAGTTGTCGCCGCCGGCGCAGAATTCGTACCAGGTGGTGTCGATGCATTCGACGGCGTTGTTGGTGATGAAGGCGGAGTAGAGTGTGCCGGGTGTGAGGCCGCTGAGGTGGACGGTGCGGGAGTCGGAGGAGAGGGAGTCCATGTGGTCGCGGTCGGGGCCGTACCAGAAGGTCCAGCGGGTGGCGGTGCTGTTGTCGTCCCAGCGGATGCGGCATGTGGAGTCGGTCATGAGGTCGGCCTGGATGTTGCCAATGGTGTTGAAGAGGACTTGGAACTGGAAGCCGGAGTTGGTGAGGGTGTCGCCGTTGCTGTTGAACTGGATGCAGAGGTGGCCGGTGGTGGAATGGATTTCGAAATGGTCGTCGTCGCCGCTCCAGTTGACGATGTACCACTGCCAGGAGCCTTCGTCGTAGATGGTGAGTTGGTCGTCGGGGTGGATATGGGCATTGCCGCGGAGGGTGATGGGGTCGCCGGAGGAGGAGTGGAGGTGGATGGTCTGGTTGCTGTTGTAGTGGTAGTCGTGGTGGCCGCCGGGGTCGAGGACGGTGTAGCAGCTGTTGATGTCGAGGGTGCGCGAGGTGTCGGCGTTGAGGGGCATGATGATGAGGGTGGTGTCGCAGGGGGTGGTGAAGGCGTGTTTGACGGGGGCATGGCAGCTGATGATGGTTTCGTTGCTCCAGAGGTAGCAGACGTATTGGCAGTCGGGGTTGAGGGCGTTGAGGGTGCATGAGCGGGTGGAGGTGCTGAGGGTGTCGAGCGAGCGCTCGTCGGGGCCATAGGCTATCCACCAGCGGGTGGCGTCGGAGGTGTCGGTCCAGGTGAGGGTGGCGGTGGAGCAGGAGGGGTGGGAGGCGGTGATTTGGTGGATGGCGTAGCTCATGAGGAGTTCGAGGTCGAAGCCTTCGCCGTTGCCGTGGGGGTCGGAGGATGATTGGAATATGAGGCAGAGGTATCCGTCGGGGGAGTAGACGTGAGTGTTGCCGATGCCGCTGTAGTCGGAAGTGGTGGCGACGGTGTGGATGTGGAGTGAGCTGGAGCCGAGGTTGTAGTGTCCGTTGAGGGTGAATCCACGGCCGTCGGCAGTGCTGAAGTCGTGGTCCATGGTGCAGTCGGGGAATGGCGGGTTGAGGCCGCCCACATCATAGATGTGGATGCACTCGGTGGAGGGGATGATGTCGACGGGGTTTTCGACAAGAGAGTGGCGACTGATATTTTCGAGGAGGGTGTTGTGGTATTGGGTGACCCAGAAGTCGGGGTCGTGGCGAGTGCGGATGCCGTATATGGAGGGGATGACGCAGGGCGAGGCGCTGAAGTTGCTTTCGATTTGGAGGTAGCACTGGGCGTTGCGGTGGAGTCCGGTGAGGATGGCTTGGTTGGTGGCGGCGGTGATGGTGCGGAGGGAGTCGATGTGGGTGCCGTAGGTGATGGTCCAGTGGTTAGCGGCGGTGGTGTCCTGCCAGGTGATGGCTATGGAGGTGTCGGTTTGCCAGAGGGTGTCGAGCGAGTGGAGGGTGGGGTAGAAGTATATGCGGAAGGCGAATCCGGGGCTGTTGAGGGCTTCGTTGGTGGTGAGGGTGATGTGGGCGGTGCCGTCGGGGTAGTAGTTGTCGACGGTCCACCAGTAGGGGCTGGAGTTGGAGCCGTCGCTCTCGAAGGAGAGGAGGTCGCTGACTTCGGTATAGCCCACAAGACGGAATCCCAGTCCGGTGGTGGAGCGGAGGACGAGTGTGGAGGTGTCAGCGGAGAAGTAGTCGCCTACTCCGCCGGGGTCGTAGACGGTGTAGCATTCGCCGGGGGTGAGCCATACGGTGTCGCGCGAGTGGGAGCGCATCACGATGTCGTTGGTGTTGAGGGTGGCGAAGGTGTAGGACTGGAGGCCGCAGTCTTGGCCGATGGGGTTGCGGCTGATGCGGAAGGTGTAGCGGGTGGAGGGGAGGAGGCCGTTGAGGGTGGTGTGGTCGGTGGCGCTGAGGGTGGAGGTCCAGAGGCTGTCGTCGGCGGAGTAGGCGATGTGCCAAGGGCCGGTGTAGCCGCTGTGGTCGGTCCAGGCGATGTCGGCACTGGTGTGGTTGACGTGGGTGACTTGGATGTCGCCTATGGTGGAGGTGTCGCTGTCGAGCCGCAGGGTGAAACCGTGGCGGAAGGTCTGGTGGTTGGAGCACCAGCGCAGACGGAGAAATCCATCCTGGCTTTGGACGCGGATGCGGTTGCCGTTGTACCAGTTCCATCCGCCGTTGAATTCGTTGTCGAATACGTCGCTGGCGGTGCGGTTGGTACTTGTCCAGAGGCGGTCGTCGGGGTCGTAGCTGTTGCTTTCGAAGTCGGCGTAGTCGGGATATTCAAATTGGCCAGTGAGGAAGAAGTCGTCGCCGTTGGTGGATATGATGACCAGTTGGCTGGTGTCGAGGTTGAAGTAGCTGTGGTTGCGGCCGCCGGCGTCGAGGATGGTGTAGCACTGGCCGGGAGTGTAGTAGAGGGTGTCGGAACCCCGGTAGGGCAGGATGACGGTGTTGGAGTCCACCCCTTGGGTGATGAAGGCGTGGCGGTCGGGGAATTGGCAGGGGGAGCCAGCTCCTTGGCGGGTGACGTAGTAGACGTATTGCGTGCCGGGCAGCAGGCCTGTGAGTGTGGCTGAGGGGGTGGAGGTGGGCAGTGTGACGAAGTTGTCTTCGGCGTTGCCGTAGTGGATTTCCCACCCGTCGGCGGATGAGGGATCGGTCCAGGCGACAGTGGCGCTGGTTGCGGTCACATTTGATGCCTGCAGGTTGGTGATGGCGGTGTCGAGCTGGATGATGCTGAATGCAAAGCCGAGGCCGTTGCCTGTGGGGTCGGAGGTGAAGCCGATGGTGCAGGTGCCGTCAGCGCAGTAGAGGTCGAGGTTGCTATTGTCGCCGTCGAAGCTGCGCCACTCGTTGTTGCAGAAGATGTACAGGCGGTCGGGCGAGGTGATGTTGTACCACCCTTTCAGACGGAAACCTTTGCCGTTGGCGGTGTGCAGGGTGTAGGCGGAATAGTCGGAGTGGAAATAGTTGTGGGTTCCGCCGCCAGCGTCAACCACGGTGTAGCATTGGCCGGGCTGCAGCACTACGGTGTCGGCATTGCGGTAGGGCATGATGAGGGTGTCGGATAGTCCGGGGGTGACAAAGGCATGACGGAAGGGGGTGACGCAGGGGAGGGGGCTGTTGCCCTCGATGGTGTAGATGTATTGCGTGCCGGGTTCCAGGCCGGTGAGGGTGACGGAGGGGGTGGAGACTGTACGGGTAGTCCAGCCGCCCTCGGTCGGGGCATAGCGGACGGTCCACTGGGTGGAGGCCGAGGTGTCGCTCCACTGAATCGTTGCCGCGGTGGCAGCCAGACTGCTCACCGTTGGGCGGACGATGAGGTTGTTCTCCCAGGTGATGCGGTAGAGGAACTTGGTGTTGCCGGTGTGGGACAGTGTCCCTTCGCCCAGCGGGAAGTAGAGCTGGCGGCGGCGCTGGGTGTTGGCGTCCCAAAGCGAGATGTCGCTCCCGAAGCCATAGCCTGTGTTCCAACTGGTGCCAAAGTAGTTGTTTGCCGACCACCCGTCGGCATAGAAGCCTACGTGGTCGGGGGTGCTGAGGGTGGTGTTTATCCAGTCGGTGGGGAGGCTGTTGCTTCCGGGGCCCGACGGAGCATTGAGGGTGTAGCAGGTGCCGCTGGCGAGGGTGAAGGAGCTGCCATGGGGTTCGGTATAGAGCATGTTGCCCGGATGTGCAGCCATGAAGTACTGGAGTGAGGTTTCCATGCATGCGACAGCATTGTTCTCGATGTAGTAGCCGTAGTAGGTGTTGTTGCGCAGGCCGGTGATGGTGACGGACTTGGTGTTGGTCGTGATGGTCATCATCGAGTCCACATCGCAGTAATAGGTGACAGTCCATTGCGTTGATTCCTCCAGCTGGTCGTCCCATGTGAGGGTCACCGTGCTGTCGTTTACAGGCTGGTAGTTCCAGTTATAGATGCTGTTGGGGAACAGTATCTTCATCTCAAATCCTTGGAACGAGGCATAGGCGTTTGAGCGGAAATGAATCAAGGTGCCCGATGTCGACGAGTGCCAACTGTCAGAGCCGATATCACAGAAACGGGTATAGACCGTGTTGCTGTCGGCGGCGGAGTAGATGTCGAGGTAGTCGCTGCAATCGTTGCTGGCACTGGTCTGGTAGTTCAGCTGCAGGATGAAGTTGCCCGACGTGGAGTTGATATACAGCCACGAGTTCTCGTCATTGCTGTAGTTGGAATAGCCGCCAGGGTCGAGGATTGTGTAGCAGTGCTGCCGGTCGATGGTCAGTGTGTCGGTGCTGCGATGGGGCATGACGACAACCTGCTGGGCAAAGGCCACGCTGTGTAGGAAGAATACGGCCAGTATGAACAATCTGATAGGAAGATACCTGTTTTTGTTTCGCATGGAATAATTATTATTTATAAATAGCCATGCAAAAATACAACTTTTTTTTTAATCGGACAGATTGTGTTTTGCACTATAAAGAAAGCCTCCCGTAGGGGAGGCCTCTTTGCTGATATCAAAAATGTCAATAAAGTATTGTTTTCCAAATTATAATGCTGTGTATTCCGTTTGGCAGATTTACGCCGATAGACCCTTGTCAAGTCATCCTGTCCCGTAGGGTTCAGCCGTGGCAAGAATGCTTTTGCGGCGTGGACCGAAGCGTTTTTCGTCCCGATTGGTCTGCCTCAACTGCACTTGGACCACCCACAATTGGGGCAGCTCTTGCACCCGCTGGTGTAGATAATCTTCGAGCCGCAGTCCGGGCAGGTCTCGCCCGTCTCGGTGCCGTCCTTGATATAGCGTTTCAAGGCCCGCGCCACACCGTTGGACCACGTCGTGATGCTGTCCACGTCGAAGTTCAGTTTCCCGATCAAGTCCACCACATTGGGTATCGGCATGCCGTGGCGCAAAATGCCGCTGATAAGTTTGGCATAGTTCCAATACTCCTTTTTGAACATGCGCGAGAGGCCTTCCATCGTTACGTGGTAGCCGTCTTGGTCCAGATACTGGAAGTCGTAGCGGGCGTGCTCCTGGCCGGGTTCTTTCACGCGGATTACCCAGCCTTTCTCCACCCATTTGGGCAGAACGAAACTCTCGGCGCGGCCGGTGAAAATCTCGTAGGGGCGGTGTTCGTACATGCCAACCACGGCAATCCAGTCCTCTTTCTCATTCTTGAAGCGCACTACTTCGGCCTCCAGTTTCTTGGGGCGTTTGGGAGCCTTGTTTTCGTTGAACTCGTTGCACTTGTTCGACTCGCTTTTCGCCACCAGTACCCCGTGGCGCGACCCGTCGCGATAGATGGTGCAGCCCTTGCAGCCCGATTCCCATGCCGTTTGATAGATTGTGCTTACTATTTCTTCCGAGGTTTCCTTCGGGATGTTGACGGTGACGCTGATGGAATGATCCACCCATTTCTGTATGGCTCCCTGCATCTTCACTTTGTTCACCCAGTCGATGTCGGCCGAGGTGGCTTTGTAGTATGGCGATTGGGATATGAGGAGGTCAATCTCTTTGTCGTCCAGATGGTCGATCTGATCTTTGCTGTAGCCTCTCAGTTTCAGCCAGTCGATGAATTTGGGGTGCAGGACATTGTACTCCTCAAAATAGTCGCCGTTCTCGTCCTTGACTATCTTGTGCTTGGAGGTGTCCTTGTCGTTGGGGTTGATTTTCTTGCGGCGCTTATAGCTGACCAGGAAGACGGGCTCGATGCCCGAAGTGGTCTGGGTGCAAATGCTCACCGTGCCTGTGGGGGCGATGGTCAGCAGGGCTATGTTGCGGCGACCGTTCTGCACCATGTCTGTATAGAGTTTCGGGTCGGCCTCGGCCAGCCGTTGGATAAAGGGGTTCAGCTTTTCGCGGTTGGCGTCGTAGAGGGGGAAACTGCCGCGCTCCTTGGCCATGGTAACCGACGAGCCGTAGGCGGCGCAGGCCAGGGTGCGCTGCACCTCAACGGCAAAGTCCGTGGCCTCGTCGCTTCCGTAGCGCAGCCCCATGGCAGCCAGCATGTCGCCCTCGGCAGTGATGCCAAGGCCAGTGCGGCGGCCTTCGAGACATTTCATCTTGATGTTCAGCCACAGGTTGCGCTCCACGCTCTTGATGTCGTCGCTTTCCGGGTCGCTGTCTATCTTGGCCAGTATCTTGTTCACCTTCTCCAGCTCCAGGTCAATCAGGTCGTCCATCAGGCGCTGGGCCTTGGCGATATGTGAGCGGAACTTGTCGAAATTGAACTTGGCCTCGGGCGTGAAGGGGTTGTCAACATAGCTGTACAGGTTCACGGCAATCAGGCGGCAACTGTCGTAAGGACACAGTGGAATCTCGCCGCAAGGGTTTGTCGACACCGTGCGGTAGCCAAAGTCGGCATAGCAGTCCGGCACACTCTCGCGCAGAATCGTGTCCCAAAACAGCACGCCCGGCTCGGCCGAAGCCCATGCGTTATGGATAATCTTCTTCCACAGCGTGCGGGCGTCAATCTCCTGCCGCACCATCGGGTTGGGCGAGTCGACCGGATACTGCTGCACAAAAGGCTTCCCGTCGCGTACACACTGCATAAACTCGTCCGTAATCTTCACACTCACGTTGGCCCCCGTAATCTTGCCCTGCTCCAGTTTGGCATCAATAAATTGCTCCGCATTCGGGTGCTTGATGCTGATGCTCAGCATCAAAGCCCCGCGGCGGCCGCCCTGTGCCACTTCGCGTGTGGTGTTGCTGTATCGCTCCATGAAGGGCACGATGCCCGTCGACGTCAGTGCGCTGTTCTTCACCGGACTCCCGGCGGGCCGTATGTGGGTCAGGTCGTGCCCCACGCCGCCGCGCCGCTTCATCAGCTGCACCTGCTCCTGGTCAATCTTCATGATGCCCCCATACGAGTCGCTGGCCCCGCTGTTGCCTATCACAAAGCAGTTCGACAGCGACACCACCTGGAAATCGTTGCCGATGCCCGACATGGGGCTGCCCTGCGGTATCACGTAGCGGAAATCCTTCAACAACTCATAAATCTCCTCTTCCGACATAGGGTTGGGGTAGTTATGCTCAATGCGGGCAAACTCCGAGGCCAGCCGGTGGTGCATCATGTCTGGGTTCAGCTCGTAGATTTTGTTGTCGTCGCGCAGGGCATACTTGTTCATCCACACATTGGCTGCAAGTTCGTCTCCTCCAAAGTATTCTATCGACGATTTCATGATGTCCTTCGGCGCATACTGGGTATACGTCTTGGGTCTAATGTGTTGATTATCATTACCGAAATCCAAAAACATATCGGACTGCATAGGGGCAAATATTTATAAGTTTGACATTGACAAATGATTACTGCGATGGGGCATTTTTCTTTCCAACTGCGAAAGTACACAATACTTTCCTAACAGCAAGAAATGAGTTATCAACACCATCCCGAATTGGAATCTCAATATTCTGACATACAGTGTTTCAAGAAGTGATAAAGCGTCCTGGAAGGCCTCCTCCTCTCTCCATGCTCCGCCTTCTGGTTCCAGCCCTCTCAGATACGGGAATCCCCACCCCATTTCAGACCCCTGCTCACCCCGACTTCGACGGATAGAAAGTAGCCTCTCGGTGTGGTGCCGCACACTTTTTTTCTGCTATATCAAAATTTCTTTGTATTTTTGCAACGGCTTACGCAAGGCATGTAAGCTGTAAACAAGAAAAGCATTGCAATAATGTCCTTACTTGTAAATTCTGCAAAATTTCAGTGGGAGGATGGAGCAAAAATGCTTTCGCTTGATGTGTATGCTATGGCCTCACGCCCCGGCATATCCTCAGGCGTGAGATATGTTCTATAGACCCCGTTCCCACAAGGTGATGCAGAAACCTACAAGTAAACGGACATGAGCACATAAGTCTCATGCCTTTCTTTATTGTAGGTGTAATATAAACTGTGTAACAAAAACGCCCGTTGGAGACTTGAGGCAGGAGGATTATATATGAACGAAGGACTGAAATCCCATTTTCTTAACCTGTATAGTATGGTTATGGCTGACGGAGAGGTGTCGCCCAAAGAAAAAATGGAGCTCTACCGTATAGGAGAGGATTTTTATGGTGTGAAACCCGAAGAGTTTGACCGTCTTGTTATCTCTGACGAGATTTTGTTTTACACACCACAGACAGATACGGAGAAGATACTTTATCTCTACGATTTTGCTCTTATATCATGGGCGGATGGAGAGGTGGCAGACATCGAAAAGTCTACGATGGCAAGGTATGCTAAGCGGTTTGGCGTAGTTGATGAAGAAATAAACCCGCTTGTAGACTTTTTACTCGACAAGGCTAAACTCCATCTTACGCACGAAGAATTGATGAAGGAGTTCTCTGAATAATCTATCAAACTAATAAATAAAGTTATGGCATTTAGTATTAGCAAATTATTCAATAACCAAAAGTCCCCTGTCAGCCCAAATTCCAATATCGTAGGCACTACTTTGGATGGAAACGTTGTTGTATCTTCCAGTGTGAATTGGAAGAAAGAGGGTATAAACAATGCAGGTACTGCCCAAGGTGATTCAAATGCTTTCAGAGCTGGTTTCCAATCTTGTTTTGCTCGTACAAAAAAATCTCAGGAAATCGACCAGGCTCTTCAAGATAAAATGAAGAAACAGCTTCAGAACGAAAAAATAGCCCTTGAAGGGAATTTGGCAACGGAAAAGGACAAGCTTGACGGAGTCACGCATAAATTACAAACGGCAAAAGACAGGGTAGAAGATAAAAAGCGCGAAATCACAGATGTGCAACAGGGTATTGTGAACAAGGAAAAGACAATACGTCTCAACTTCATCATTGGAACTTTGATTACGGCATTCCTTACAATATATCTTTTTATTTTCTATTCTTCTACAGCATATTCGGCTTTCTTTCGAAATTTCGATGTGAGTGACAATGTGCAAGAGGCCATGTTTGATGGCAATGCGATTTTTGATGCGTTTAGCAGCAGTTTTTTTCAGGGGTGTTTTATTTTGTTTATGCCGGTTATCTTCCTTGGATTAGGTTATGTGGCGTATAGTCTCAGTGTCTCCTCCAGTGGTTTGGGTAAATATGCCAAAATAGGTTTGCTCTATCTACTCACATTCGCTTTTGATTTTCTGCTTGCATATAAGATCAGCTGGTCTTTTTACGACTTAAGCGCAGCCCTTTCGTTATCCGAGATTCCTCCCTTCTCAATTGGAATAGCTTTCCAAGACATGGATTTTTGGATTGTCATATTCTGTGGTTTTGTCTCCTATGTAATTTGGGGATTGGTTTTCAGTTTCACGATGAATCATTATGACAGATTGACAAACAATAAATATGAACTTGATGCACTTCGTGGGGAGTTGGATTCACTCCAGGGTGAAGTGGTGGCTCTCCAATCGGACGTTTCAGGATGCCAGCAGAAAATAAATACTCTTGATGCTGAAATAAAGCAGAAAACTAATGAATTAGACACTGCGGTCAGATATGATTATAATCAAATAAAACAAAGTCTTGCAGACTATTTTCTTGGTTGGACTTCCTTTTTTGCACTTTCGGGTCAGGATACAAGTGCATTAAATACAATTTATAAATCAGAATTGGATGCGGTGGACAATTGGTCTCATGGACAAATTGGAAAATTGCAGAATCAATAAAACAAAGATTAAAAACATGAATATAAGTAGACGAACAATTATCATTGCCGCAGCTGTGCTGGTTGCGGGAGGTATCGGACTGGCTATTGGCCATGCTTCGAAGAAAGACAGAGCAGAAGCTGCCGCAATAGAGAATGCACCAACGGTCATGCCTCTTAACATATCAATTATGCTTGACCTTTCGGACCGCCTCATAATGCCAGATATGAATAGTCAAGTTTGCCAGTGGGAGAAAGACACTGCTATAATAGGTCAGATTGAAAGATGGTTTGTTGAGAGGCAAGTAAAGTCAAAATTCCTGTCAGGAGACATTATGCATGTTTTTTGTTACCCAAACCCCAATATCAAGAATATGGCTCAACTACAAGATAGCCTTACAATAGACTTGACGGTAGGGAGTGCAAAGAAGATAGATGCTATCAAAAAGAATAAGAAGGCTCTGAAGGCCATGACAGGCATGTGGCAGCGTTCCCTGGAGAAAATATATGGTTCGGCTATTGCAACGAAAAAATGGGTGGGTTCTGATGTGTGGGGGTTCTTTGACCGTTCTGTAAAACAGCAATGCGTGAGGAATGGATACCGCAACATTATTATCATTCTTACTGATGGATATCTGTATCATGTCAATTCGTGGCGGAAGACAGGCAATAGTGAGTACACGGGTATCCTTCCTGGGACAGTTGATGCGCAGACCGCCATCACACCAATCATGATAGATCTCAGTAATGTTGAAGTATTGTTTATGGAGATTAATCCAAAGAAACCAGCTGATTTTGGCAAGATGCGTAGCTTACTTACAGATTGGTGTACTCAGATGAAGATTAAGCATATAGAGGTTGTCCATACAGATTTGCCCCGAAACAACTTCCCCATGATAAATGAGTTTTTGAAGTGAATAGAGATGTCAGATTAAAAAAGTATGAAAGTGGGCTGGAATCGTATTCACCGACGAGAGATAATTCTATTGACAATATTATAATTAGTACATAACAGTTACAAAGTCGGGCTTTCCCGTTGCGGTGGATTTGTAATCATGAGCGGTCGAAGGATTCCCGACGATTACTTGCTCTTCAGGAGAGATGTAAAATCAGAGGGTTTCGACTGTTGGGGTTCGTATCAGAATAAATCAGAATGTGTGCCTGTGCCTGTGAAAAGAAGCGTAAGCTCGGTATCGTTTTGCTCCCAGAGCATCAACCAGTCGCCCTTCAGGTGGCACTCCCACGTGCCGGCATAGTTGCCAGACAGTTTGTGTGGGCATTATTCGCGTGGCAGCTCGCCGTTGGCTTCCAGCAAACGGATGGCCGTCTTCAGCAGTTCCATATCATATCCACGCTTGCGGCAACGTTCGGTGTCGCGGCGGAAGGTCTTGGTCATTCGAATGATGTACATGCTCAAATGCCTAAAGACTGGAACATCTCGCTTGATGAAGAGAAGGTCTCTACACGACCGGCCCGGATGTCCTCTTGCGAACGTTGGTAGCTGCTCTTGGTGGAAGGCTGTTCGGTGATGGTGAATACATCGAGCGAGCGGATGAAATCCACCACGCTTCGAGCCAAGTTGTTGCGCCCATCGTAGGATATTGTTATTGTCGCCATGTTGTTTTTTAAACATAACGCTTGCACTCTTTTTTAATTGTGTTGGCTGGAATCAAAAAATATTAGGATGGTTGTTGGCGGGTTACGATGGTGAAGGGCATCTGGTCGTAGGCTTTGGTGAGTTGGCAGCGGGGGTACGAAGAAAAAACGACTAATCCATAAAATTGGTATGTTTTTGTGGATTATAATCCATAAAATCGGTATGATTTTTCGGAATAGGGGTGGCGTGTACTTACTGTGGTAGCTCTTTGAGGGAATGTGCTTCGCGGTAGGGTTGCGGATTGGGAAAATAGTTGTATCTTTGCAAAATCGAAAGTGATGTAAACTTGGCTTAAGATGCTTATAGACAGAGTGACTAAGGGGTTCGGTATAGCTATGGCAGTCCTGCTGGCGTGGGGCTGCACCGGCGGTGCGCCTGTACAGGAAACAGCGTCTGCGGCTCCGCAAACGGTGGACGCCCCAAGTTGGGACAGGACCTATCGGGACGCCGGGGGGAGTTGCGTGTTGAATGTAAAATATTTGTGCGACACCATAATAGCGTTTGAGTATACGGCAGCTGGCGGCGGAGGCGAGCGGCAGACCTGGGCG
>OCTW011509328.1_pt1 | contig 26591 bp, 25 predicted proteins | sample 1539671 | NCBI WGS metagenome assembly OCTW01 (sample SAMN02144230, study PRJEB22623) | gut metagenome | biome: sheep rumen | host: Ovis aries | place: New Zealand | reverse complement strand
TTATAGAGACGGCGATGGTGTTGACAGAGACTATGCAGAAGCCGTAAAATGGTTCCAGAAATCAGCAGACCAAGGATATGCTCGTGCTCAGAATGCCTTAGGTAAGCGTTATTATTATGGTGAAGGCGTTACTCAAGATTATGTGGAAGCTGTAAAATGGTTCCGAAAAGCCGCAGAACAAGGCTTAGATATGGCCCAATGTAATTTAGGTGATTGCTATAGAGATGGAACAGGAGTGACAAAAGATAAATCCCTTGCAAGGAAATGGTATCAAAAAGCCGCAGAGCAAGGCAATTCGTATGCGATGGATGCAATAGATGAACTAACGTTTTTGAACAGACCTATTGGACAATGGTTCTTCGCGGTGGGAGTTCATGTACTAATAGGTGTTGTGTGGTTGATTATCTTGGGGGTATATAATTGGATTGCAAGTAAAGGCTGGAGTTTCGGAGTTTGGGGAATCTGTTCTGGAGTGACATGTGTAATACTTGATTTAGTAGGATGGTATAACAGGGACGATAAGAATGCTAAGAGAATGTTCTTAACCATGGGTATATTTGTTGTGATTCTGGCAGTATTTTTTATGATAAAAAAAAGAAACAAGGTTGATGCAAACAATTCAGACAACGTTTCTCTTGTTTCACATCAGATAGATACGATTAGAGCTAGTAATTCTCTGGGAGAATACCGATTTGTTGGAGAAACAGACGACTACGGGCTGCCTCACGGGCAAGGAAAAGCTTGGTTTGATGATGGTCGCTATTATGAGGGAGACTTCGTTGATGGCGATTTTGCAGATGGGGAAAAGGCTTTCTTTAAGTATGACAATGGTGATACCTTTGAAGGAGAATTCCATGACAACATGTTCGACCGAGGGGTGTATACGTCTGCTGAAGATGGAGCCTATTTCATTGGTTCCTTTAAGGATGGGCAACCCAACCTGAACGATGGAGAATGGTATGATAAATATGGTAATTTGATAGAGTAAGAATGAAGATTATGAAAACCATACGACATAGTATATTGCTAATAGCGATGATGTTGTCCATATCGATGTCAGCGCAGGTATCAGGTGGAATGGCTATACGCCCAAGCAAGAAACACATTACCACGAAAACTAAGCCAGCAAAAAAAACACCAGCAAGTCATAAGAGTGTAAAGGATAATTCTGCTAGCGCTCAAAAATACTATGCACTTGCATGCGATTATTATTTTGGCACTAATGGCAAGGAAAAGAATGACGCAGAAGCGGCTAAGTGGTTCGGTAAAGCAGCAGATTTGGGTAATGTCAGCGCACAATATCGACTGGGAGAGTGCTATGAAAATGGCAGAGGAGTCGTTAAAGATGATCTTCTTGCTCTGCAGTGGTATACACAGGCTGCAGAAAAAGGAGATGCCAATGCGCAATTCATGTTGGGAATTTACAACAACATTGGCAAAGGTATTCCTATAAATAAAGAGGAATCTTATAACTGGTTTGTTAAAGCTGCAGAACAAGGACACGTTGGTGCACAATATAATATCGGACGCTACTACGAAGAAGGTATATGCGTTTCTCGAAATTATGCCGAAGCAATCAAATGGTATAGAAAAGCTGCAGAAAAGGATTATACACTGGCATTATACCATTTGGGCGATTGTTATGAACAAGGGAAAGGCGTATCCCAAAGCTATGCTGAGGCGATTGACTTGTATACAAAAGCGACAAAACAGGGAAACACAGCTGCCATGTGCGCTTTGGGTAGGTGTTATGAAGAAGGAAAAGGTGTCCGTCAAGACGAGATTCACGCTTTAAAATTGTATACATATGCTGCAGATCAAGGCGACCAAAGAGCAATAGATCTTTTAGGCTATCGCTATTACAAGAAGCGAAATCTAATACGCGTAAGTTATATTAGCAACTATTGTGAGCCGGCCAATTTCGTGCTTGGCGCCGTTTCAACCTTCTGTCCGATTGAGATAAAGGTGGATTGGACAGATAAATCAAAGAAATACCACGAAGGTGTCATCTTAGGCTTGAAAAATTCTTTGTCCAGAAGCGAAGATTCTTTTTGTTTTTTCAGAAAAGATTATTGCCACTTTGACTACAAGGGGAAACGAAAAGGAACAGATAGCAGGACGACCGTTTCCGTAAGAGGCAACGGACAAAAAGATGGATCGTATGCTACTGCAGGTAATGCCTATGTTTATCGAATGTGGATTGACAAAGACACGGGCGTCGGCCATCTTAGACATATGGGAACAAATGAACAAGACAAGGATAGTAAATATCGTGAAAATAAGAAAGATCCATTTTGGTACGGGAAACATGACCTTGTGTTGTTTTCTGCCAATGACGCAGCTGCTATATATTATGTAAAAGTATTTGACGAAGAAAAGAAAAACATTATTCATTATTGGATTCCCTGTGTGGACTTTCGTAATAATCCGTGTTTCTATGATGAGAAGACGGGGTTAACAGTCTATCCGAAAAACCCAACAAAATTTTTAAGTTTTGGCGAAAAAATATTATGAGAAAAGTAACCCAGTTTGCAAGTCTTTCAACAACTTTGAGCGTAAAACCATAGAACGAACTTCAACAATATAAAAAAACAAAACATCCATAACAGAATTAACAATGAGGAACTCATTTTAAACCTACTTTAGAGGATTTTTCAATATCATGAGGCGACATTAGATGGCGTTACCTTAGATGCTCACAATCCAGACGTTGATATCTACGAATACCTTGGTAGTCCGAAAGGATATGATGAAAAAACATTACGCTATTGCGCAGGTCTTGTCGAATATGAAGCAAAGCCTGTAATTTGCTTTTTCTGCATCGCAGATAAGAACTGTGCCGTTGAAAACATTCCTTCATGGGCAGAGGAAGTCATTGAGATAAAAATGCTCAAACTCAATTATTAGCCACTCATAGATACGAGCCTGATAGCCATACACTCTTAAATTACGGCTTAAGGTTAAATTACATTACCCCATCTAAACTCTAAGAGTAGTACTGCGCTTGTCCGCCCTGCTTTTTACTGTTTTACCTTGCGTCTCGCCCTATAGGGAGAGTTAAGAAGGTCTAAGACAAGAGAAATAGGGTGAATTTTTTGTTGGACAAAAAATATTTCTTATCTTTGCGAAAAATTTCGCATCGAAAAATTTCGCATTATGAGAAATCCTTTTAAATACGGCACCATAGTAGAAGACGAGTTCTTTACTGACAGGAAGGTTGAACTGCAACAAATCATGCAAACTACGGATAGTGAGAACCATCTGATTCTTATTAGTCCTCGCAGGTTTGGCAAATCCAGTTTAATAACGAAAGCTGTCAAGTTGTTGAAACGTCCATACATCATAGTAAACCTACAACAAGTTGTCAGCACCCAGGATTTGGCTACCAAGCTATTGAAAGAAGTATTCAAGATATACAAGTGGGAGCGTCTCAAGCACCATATGAGGCATTTTCGAATTGTCCCCACACTCTCCACTAATCCGGTAACCGATGGCATAGATATTTCTTTCCAGCCTCGCGTAGATACACGTATTCTTTTGGAAGATGTCTTGTCGCTATTAGAACATGTCAGCACACACGACCAAAGACTGATTGTTGTGTTAGACGAATTTCAGGAGATAGCCACCATTGAGAAAGGCCTAGATAGGCAACTGCGCGCCATAATGCAGGCACAGAAAGGATTAAACTACATCTTCCTTGGCAGTCAAGAATCTATGATGTTAGAAATTTTTGAACAGAAGAAATCTCCGTTCTACCATTTCGGCAAGCTAATGCGCTTAGCAAAGATTCCCTATGCAGATTTCTATGACTACCTCAAGAGTCGCATACCTCGCGAAGATGACAATATTGCTAAAGAGATACTGACCATCACAGATTGCCATCCATACTACACACAGCAACTCGCCTCTCAGGTCTGGGAACTTATAAACTATGAGCAAATGAACGACAACGTAGTAGATGAAGCACTCGACAGACTAACTCAAGCACACGATCTAGACTTTGAGCGACTTTGGCAGGGGTTCAACAGAACAGACAAATATGTTATGCAGGCTCTCTGTAAAAACGAAAATCCACAAGGAGCAGGAAACCTGCCGACCAGCACCGTTTTCAGTAGTTTGAAAAGGCTCACAATGACAGGATATGTAATCCGCACAACCACATATTCTATCGAAGATCCTTTCTTCAAACGCTGGATTATGCAGAAACAAGCTTAGCAGCAGGTAATTGTGGCAAACACATGGGGCGAAATTCTTGTCTTTTCTGAAATTATCATTACACTTGCTACGACAGCAAGATTGCTGAGACAAAGAATCCAAGACGACTAAAGTATACTATTCATCAGAGCGAAACGGCAAGTCATTATATTCAACAACCTTTAAATGACAGAATTATGGCAAACACAGTAAGAGTAGGAGCGTTTCTCTATAGAATCAATCCCAGCAACGACAAAGAGATGCAGCGTTGCCCTATGGGTGGCAGCAGCTGGAGCAGAGTGACGGAATTCAACGGCAACCATATCCTGGATTTGTTGCTTGCACCCAACGGCAAGGATATAGAAGTATATACAGACCGCTATGTCTATATCCGCGATCATAGTGGCGGCATCAGAAAAAAGTGAGAGCTTTTTGAATTTCCGAAAAAAATTGCCTATATTATCCTTGTAATATCGAAGGAATAACAGAATGTTTAACCATTTAAATTCTACGCTATGGATCAAGGAAAAGAAAGGCAACTCAAGATGTTGCAAAGCGTTTACGAGAACTGGATGCCCCCTACCCCAGCCTTCAAAGCTAACCACGAAGGTGTACCCAAAGGTATGATTCCGTACATCAGTTGCTCTGACGTGCATGACTACAACTACATTATCCGCGTTGTCCCGACGGATGTTTTCCTGTATAGAGGCGATGACTTCCTCGAGAAGACAGAGAACGGAACAGTCATCGCACGCTATGACTCGATAGAGGATCTTGTGGAGGACGGCTGGATGCTGGACTAAGCAATGGGTAATGTGTAACGTTCACTTCGGAATTGTCGGAATAAAAATTGTTCGTGGGAATTCGTGTAGTGTTAACTAACAGAACAAGCCATCCCTTCAGTTTTTTATCCGTATCCTGGCCGCCAATCTCGCATCTCCCGCAAAGAAAGACCGAGCGCGCGTCCACGCGCAGGCTCTAAGATTTCACGCGTAGACTTCTAGTTTTTGTGCGCAGGCTCTAAGTCCTACCGCTGAGCTGAAAAAGTCTGCCTTATACCGGGAAAGGATGCAGTTTTATGAGAAAAAAGGAGTGAAAAGCGCGAAATTATCACTCTTTTTTAAAATTATTTCAAAAATGGTTCTATATTTGTAAAGACACTTCGAGCCAAGTCTCAATTATCTTGACCTTAGCACTCTTTGCCAGAACGGAGGCGATGCCAAGACTATCTTCCCCGCTTTAAAGGCATGGAGCCGGCCGAAATTGCCGCCAACCGTGAAGATCTTCGCTACTGCGAGCTCGACACCTGGGCAATGGTAAAGGTTTGGGAGAAACTGTGCGAAAAGGCAGGAATATAGCAACATAATAATTTTATAATATGGCAAAAGAATTGATATTTAGTCTGGCAGGAACAGACTACGGAGCAGCGCCCGTGAAATTAGAGAGAAAGAAAGTCTATGGTTGGACAGACACTGTCGCCACCGACCGAAGCGGCGAGGTTTGCGGCTCGGCTTACCTCTCGCCCGACGATGCACTCATCATTCCCTCCGGAGGATTGAAGCAGGCTGTCGTCGACGACGAAGGCCGCTGGGTGGACAAGAGCGAGCTCACAGCCTATGGCGAGGATGGGCAGAAAGTGCTGGAGGTCTTCCCTTCATCTTTCGATGCACCTATTGAGCTGAAAAAGAAAGCTACGATGGAGGAGTTCCTCGACAACGACTGGGAGGCAGTCTATCAATTGGTCAATGCCGACCTTGCCGCTGCCGTAGGTGACGACATCTACAAGTTTGACTTCAACTATCGCGCAAGCACCAACCACAATGACGGATACCTCATCAACACACCGACGGGCCTGTTTCTGTTTGCCGGTGACCGTCAGGAGTTTCCCCTCGTCTCACTGGCCGAAGAGACCACCATCGATGACACCGAGGAGCTGGAGGAAGAGATCGATGAACTGGATTTCAGTATGTTCTAAAACTACGAATTTCACGAACTAAACAAATTCATTATGCGTAAGATAAATCTATCCAACGATACGAAGCGTGATGCCGAGGTGGCTTTCGGCACGACGTTTCATCGCGAGTCACCTGTCTATAAGACGGCTGACGGCAAAAAGAGTGTGAATGAACGACGAGTACGTGCCACGATGAAGACCACCGATGCCGCACTGCTTGCACAGTATGGCGAAGGACTGGCTGATGCCCTCATCGCCGGCGACCCCGAAGTGGACATGGAGCAGTTTGGCCTGAAGGTCGAGGGGCTAAAGAAGGTGTTTGTGACGCCAAGCCAGAAAGTGGCCTACGGTGTGACGCTCTCAGAGCATGTCTTCCTCGCCGATGGCACAGAGAAGGAAGTACGCCCCGAGCAGACCACCTCTGCCAATATCGCCCTTGACGGCCTGCCCCTGCGCTGGACGGGCAAACTCATCCCCCGACAGAAGGCTATGCGGATGTTCATGTTCAAGAAGAGTTACCAGGTGCAGCATGTTAACGGCCTGACCTACGACTTCCTCTTCGACATGGCGAAGAAACTGGCTGATGCCGATGCCATGATGCTCGTGGGTGGTGGACAAAAAGGGATCGAACCTTTGGTGATGGCCAATGGCGGCACTCCCTACCGTGCATTCCTCGAAGGTCGTGTGGATGGCGACAAGTACGCCCTCATCCTGCGACTGACGAATATGGAATTGAAATCTATGGAATAACATAAAACCTCACGATGTATATTAGTGAGACGGAATAAAGAATTATGGCAAATAACGCTATGGAACAGAAATATATTCAGACAGCCATTGACTACAAGAAGAATGTAGCAGGCAAATTCGTGCTCGTAGAGGGCGCAAAGTTGAAACAACGCATCGACGGTGAGCGCTTCGCCGTGACCCGCAAGATTGACGGTCACATGCAAGTGGTGTTCTTCGTTGACGGGCAGGTGTTTATGCTCAATGCCAATGGTAAGCAAAAGGCTGAGCAGTTGAAATGCCTCGATGCCTTTGCCGAGGCTGTGAAGGCAGCAGGGCTGAAGCAGGCTGTCATTGCCGCAGAACTCTATCTGCCGCGTCCCGAGGGCAGACCTCGTTGCGGCGATGTGCAGGCAGCATTGGCCGATGATGCCAAGCGCGACCAACTGGCACTTGCTCCCTTTGACATTGTGGAACTCGACGGGGAAAAGTGGCATGCCGAGCATTATAACGACACGCATAACAAGCTCTGCACCATTTTCCAAAACGAGCAAGTGAAGCCCGTGCAAAAGAGAAATGCTAGTAGCAAGGATGAGGTGCAGGAAATCTTCGATGAATGGGTAGGAGTCGAAGGTGCCGAAGGATTGGTAGTCCACTGTGAGTCACCCATCGTGTGGAAGGTGAAGGAACGCCACACCATCGATGCTGCAGTTATTGGCTATACCACAGCAGATCGTGGTATCCGCGACCTGATGTTTGCCGTGCGTCGCCCAGACGGCCTCTTCCAGATGTTCGTCTTAGGTTCTACAGGTCTGACTGACGAGCAGCGTGCCGACATTGCCCAGCGACTGAGCACGAAGCATGTGGAGTCGCAGTATGTGCTCTCCGACTCTCGCGGCATTGCCTACCAGATGGTTAAGCCTGAGCTGGTGTTCGAGATCAGCGTGCTGGAACTGGTGGCTCGTGGCAACGACGATAAGATTCGCATGAACCCGCTGCTGCGCTACGATGACAGGGCTGGCTGGCTTATGGAGGGCACCACGCCCGGTGTCAGCGTGCTGGGCATCACCGTTGAGCGCGAGCGCACAGACAAACAACCTAATGAGACAGATGTGCGCATCAGCCAGCTCACCGATATCTGCCCCTTCGAGGAATCAGGAGGTGGCAAAGCCGAATTGGCAAAGAGTGAACTCATAGAGCGCCACGTATATAAAAAGGTGTCAGGTGAGAAGGTAATGCTCCATAAGTTCCTGCTATGGAAAACCAACAAGGAGCAGTCTGGCCGCTACCCCGCCTACATCATCTTCCACACCGACTTCAGCTCAGCTCGCAAGGAACTCATCAAGCGTGACATGCTCTACTCGAACGACGAGCAGCAGATCCGCGACCTCCTCGCCGCCGAAATCGCCGCCAATGTGAAGAAGGGATGGGAAGAAGTGTAATAAAGCCATTGCCTAATTATCGTTCTTCTATGACAAACTCAGAAATCGTATCTATCATTCACAAGGTGCTGACAATGACAGAAAGCGTTGTAGCGCAACTAAAAGCAGAGAAGAAAACAAAGGGTGACTACAGTAAATCCCTCACCGTACAAGATGGCGACCTGCAGATGCGGTTCGATGCCATGGAGTATCGTGGGGAGTATCCCGCAATATCCGTCAATCTGCTTTTCTTCGTCATCGTCTTTCGCGATAATGTGCCTTTGATGAAATGCAGGGTAGCCAATATCAAGCACAAGTATCATTTTAGTTTTGATTTGTCTGGAAATTATACTTGCTCGGATAAGTATAAGTTGTGCGCCATCGTTTGTGATCACAGTCAAGTAAAACCTTTGTTCCATTCAGGTGATACACTCTGCATTGACAACAATGGTAAGGCTGCTTTTGCAAAAGTGGAAATTCTTTCAGAGAAAGTGGAAGATCACTTGACTGGATATGAGGTAGTGTGTTTGAATTGCCTGCGTAGAATCCGCTTGAGCAAAGAATTAGGGCACAAGGAGACGTTGGCTTATACCAAATGGGATGAAATGGAGACTTACATTGCTGACAACAGCACACAAGAGTTTTTTGGCAACGAGGATGTCAAGGAGATTGAGCTGCTCACCTATTACAAAACAGAAGGGAAACACTCTGACGATTGTTCTTGGCTTGAATATTCGGAGGAAGACACCCACTATGATAGCAAACTGAAATTTACTGTTCCCACCACGAAAGCGGAGATACTCATGCAGCTTAAGCAGAAAGCATTGGAGGGGTTGTTGGATGACTGTCAAGGTGAATTCTGCTATGGCGACCACAGAGTAGAGAAGTATAAGGATAGATACATGATTCTTGGCGAGGAAAACATCAGTATTATTTACCGCGAGTACAAAGCGTGGCTCAATAAGAACTGCACAACATACACGCAAGAGGCTTCTGATTTCACTGGCGTCGCTGTCGACTGGCAAGGAAAAGAAGACTACCAGCCACACTTCGATGTTCAGGGAGATGAACTGAAAATCGAATTCTACGACGATTTATGGGAGAAACTACCGCTGACTCCCTATAGGGATTTTCTCATCATATCCTATTGGTATAACCGACATCTTGACGCCCCCTATGATGATTTCCTTGACTATCTCCGAAATGCGACTAGCAATGGTAAAGTCTGTCTGGAGTTGTTTAAATTAGGGTACGACCCCAGAAGCGTGGCTCAATTTTTCAACAAACTGGCTCCAGACATGGAACTCGTTTTTATTGACGCCGTCAATAAATTGGAAAGAGCCTATGATACCTATCCTGATGATTACGAAGAATACGAGAGAGAAGGTAAAACCCTGTTAGGACGTAAAAACTAAAGTAAGATTTTTTATAATGGCAAACAAGCAAGAAAATAATGGTATAATCACAATTCCCGTTGGAACAACAAAGATAGATTCGAATGAATTCTCAGGGCGCTCAGATATTACAAGCGTCACTATTCCTAATTCGGTAACGGAAATTGGAGATGAAGCTTTCAAAGATTGCACGGGCCTGACGAGCATCGTTATCCCAGACTCGGTGAAAGAGATTGGAAGTTGTGCATTCCATGGCTGCACTGGACTGACGAGCATCGTCATTGGTAACTCAGTAACGGTAATAGGTTTTTTTGCCTTTTATGGTTGCACTGGCCTGAAAAATGTTGTCATCCCCGACTCTGTGGAAGACATCGGAACTAACGCCTTCTCTGAATGCAAAGGTTTGACCAGCATATTTATTCCGAGTTCTGTGTATAGTCTTGGAACTGGCGTATTTAATGGTTGCCAGAGCATGAAGAGCATGAAAGTTGCAGAGGGAAATAAGTATTTAGACTCTCGTGACAATTGCAATGGTATTATCTATACCCAATTGGGCGAATTGCGCGAGGGGTGTTCGACAACAGTAATCCCCAATGGCATTGAAACTATTAATACTTTCTGGGGGTGTACGGGACTGAAAGAAGTCGTCATTCCCAACACTGTGAAGGAGATTGGTGATTGTGCCTTCAGGGGTTGCACAGGTCTGAAGAGTGTCGTCATTCCAGAGTCTGTGAAGAAAATCGGATGGGATGCTTTCTCCGAATGCACAGGACTGACTAATCTTACCATACCAAGTACAGTTCGGATAGATGGCAGTGCTTTCAGCGGATGTACTGCCCTAAAAACAGTGGAAATCAAAGGCGAGATGAAACCTTTCCCGGAAAAAATGATTTGGGAAAATGAATAGTGAAGTTAAATAACGATTTGATTACAAACATGAACAGCGGAATACATCTTTTCAAGATAGCATTTAAGAACGTCAGAAAAGTGCCAGAGACGTAAATCTGGCGACGGTGGGACTCGACGGAATCCTATAATAACCATAAATCAAAGAGGATTTTCTTTCCATATAATAACTTTCTTATATATTTGCATCGAAGAATCGAGTATGCTTTGATTTTCCCGTGTGATGTAACTATATATTAAAACGACTAAAACCTCACGATGTAGAGATATGAGGAAATGGATAAACCTTAGCCTGTTTTCCAAGGCGTACCAAGCCACAAAGATACAGATTTGGGCTTCGTTGAAAATACTGCTACTCATAACAATAACTTTGTCGATATTAATGTGGTTGGCAGAGGGGCTCAGCAATCCCAACTTCGATATAGGCGATGCGCTGGTATGGCCGATCGTGAAGTATGTTGAAGACCCGGCAGATATAGCAGATACGCCTATAACCGTGTTAGGAAAGATTATTGGCACATTGGTAGGTGTGATAGGTGTTGCCATTTTCGCTGTTCCTGCCGGTCTGATCGGCTCTGGAATGCTGGATGCGATGGACGATGACAAGCACGAAAAGAAACTCCAAGAATATAGGCGTCGTATGCAAAAATCTTTCCGACGCACAATAGATCTTACATTAAAAGATCATCTGAAAGAAGCTCCTCCCAGGCACTTTGTTCCACAAAGAATTCCTCTGTCGAGAATACAAATTCGGCAAGGCCTGGAGATGAAAGATATATTCGACACCTGTCAGGAGTATTCCGAATTTAGAATGAAGAATCTGGCTGAAGCCATCAGCGAAGAAATGCATCCGGAAGACCGTTTCGTTGTAGAGCATTTTCCTCTAAATCGGCCCTACGGCTATGCCAGAAACCGCCATTCTAAGGTAACCGTCGTTTCTACCAGCAGTTTTGTTGAGAACGGAACCGGGTGGTTCACCTACTACCTGGCCAAGATGGGCGGATTTAACTATATAAGCAAAGATCTTGAAGTAGACCCTGACGAGTTGGATTCTTTCTACAGTCTTTCTGACGAACCTCTTTACAACAAGCGTCCAATATCTTCATACAATAAGAAGAAGGACAAGGAAGCCATCGAATTGCTCGAAAAGAAGGATGCCAATCGCAAGGCCTTCTTTGACGATTTAAGAGGAATGGCAACGGACGCCGATTCGTGGGTTATTATCTTCGTCGCACAGATAAAGAACTCGAAAAACAAGGCTGACGTACACTTTGCAGATGCCAAATGGGACAAAGAAAAGCAACAGTTCTATGATTCCATCGTTGCCCAACAAGATGTATATCAGGATTTACGTCGCCGTTTAACTGATATGCTACAAGCAGAATTTTCTCTGCAATCGGAAATGCATTCCAAGCGCTATTCTCTTGGCAAAAACAATCTTGGTTATCGTATGCAGCAAAAAGGTATTACATGCAACACATTTGTCTTGCGACCCTCATGCGATATTGTTAATTTCGATAACCGTCGCCTTGTTATAGCCCATCGCATGGCTTCTGTCATTAGTGAACAATTAGATGGAGGGCGCGGTATACAGCCGAATGATGTCAGCGATTTCCATGAAACAGGCTTTGGCTATAATGAACCTGAAGAAAGAACTGATGATTCTACTTGCTCCGAAAAATCAAGTGAAGTTTGAGCCTATTATATTAAATAATGTCTATGTTTTAAATGTGTTAAACAATTTACAAGCTCGCGATGTATAGGTTAATCGCCAGACAGATATGGAAAATAGGAGAAAGTTTTATACAGGAGGGTCGTGGAGTAAAGACGACTTCAATAAGAGATATGAAAATATCAAATGGGTATTGGATAACCAAAATCATTTAGACGAAGATGAACTTAAGTTTATTATTAAAAATGGGTTCGTTTCAAAGATTTACATCTCAGAAGGTGTGAAGAATAATTATACGGATAAAGACTTCGGTGCTCAGTCGGGTCTGTTTAATGATATCATCGCAAAAGGAAGAAACACTGTATTAGGAACAGATGTTTTTGATATATGTAAAGCAGTTGAAAATAGAGGCAAAGCATATAAAACTGGAGGGATTATTATTGAACATGTTGTACCTGCAAAAGTCTATATTGAAGATGTAAAAGAGAAATATAGTAAAGAACTGTTTACGGAAAATGAATTTCAAAAAATATTTGATGCCGTCAGCATCTGTCTAATTACAAAAGAAGAAGATAACAGACTAAGACAAGAGTTTAAAAGTAAAGGAAGTGGATATTATACTTTAGTATCCAAAATGCCTGGAGGCTATGAGGATTATATAAAGTTTCCTTTTGCAAGATATGATAAGGTACTCGGAGCGGGTATTAAAATTTATGGTTGGACGATAAAAGATGGTAAGCTCGAAAAACCATAAAAAATCGCGTAAGCTTTGAATTTTCCACAAAAATCTGCCTATATTAACATTAGGTTTAACCTTATAAAACAACATTTTTTTATGAAAATCTATGATTTGACACGCGGGACGTTACCCCCCCCCTTAAAAAATGTTAAAAGACAGGCTTTTCGACAGGAAATGACTATCTTTGCAAAATAAAAAGTGACATTAACCCTTGTAGAACTTTAAAATTATTATTTTATGACTTACAAATTTTGGCGTAACTGGGAGTATACTACATGCTGTTATGTAGAAGCTGACAACTTAGAAGAAGCAAAAGAATTGGCATCAGAAGCAGATTGGGAAACAGACAATGGTGGTGAACATTATTGCTGTGGTACATTCTGTGAAGAAGAAGATGGTGATGGTGATGTCATAGAACTGGATTTTGATGAGATATAATCATTGCCGTATTGACATATTGCTCGCTTCGCTTTAGATATACGACGAGTAATGGCTCTTTATTCTAAACGCGGGGCTGCGTTTTTTTAAAACAATTATTACGAAAATCCAACTTTTCTCTGGTCTTATGCCTGAACAAAAAAGTATATTTGCAGCCGAGAAGTGTTACATTTCTTTTATAGTATTATGTAGTTTCGTTATTTAATTAGTTTAGTTATGAAAATAGTTAATTTGGATGCCCCCGAGCATCTTACAGAAAAAGTTGTAGAATTAAAAATTCCGGAGTTTATTATTGAAGTTGTACGACCTTTAGAGTGGGAATTCTATAATAGGGTTTCTTGTCATCAGATTATTTGCGGAGATCATTCTTCACATAATACAACCCTTCCACTAACGCAAATTTGGAAGTTTGAAGAAAATGGGTATGAAAACGTTGCTGCTCTTGTGCATACAATACCTATTTATCTTCGTGATTCTAGACCGGAAGAGATTCGTGATGAGAATAGCATTATAGACCTGTTGGGAGCATATTATTCTAATAGGAAAGGAGATAGTCCATACGTTGAGTTGTTTTTGTCTGCTATTGATAACTCAACTAATAATAACGATGAACATTTCAAATGGCTCTTTACAAAAGTCTTAATACACGAATTGGCGCACGCTGCGTTGGACATTTTTAATTTGGAAAGAAACAATAGTGCAATAGAAAAAATACATTATTCTTCCGAATTTGGCAGATGGCGTGAGGAATCAATGGCGAATGCTGTGACTCTTCAGATAATAAGAGATTATGGTAATAAAGATTTCTATGATTATGCCAAGCAATTTATGAAATCACAACAGGCAGAGTATGCACTTGGTGTGTTGATGGAAGATTTTGGATATTGGGATTTCAGAAGTGTTTTTGATTCGAAAGAACAAGGAGTAGATTCTAACTTACAACAAGAATGGCTGAATTATGTAAAAGGCACCCCTGATTGGGATGGCTTAAGTAAATGGAATGAATTACTGGATTGTCAATATGTGTATTCCTTTGCAGGAAAATACTATTCATCGGAAAAAGAACTTGTTTATGACATTGTAAATAAAGTACTCCTTGATTATGAGCATCTGAATGGCAGTAAGATGACTTTTGCTACATTTAGTTCGCTTTTCCCATATATTAGAACTGGTGCAGAGATGTCATACGAGCCAGCACAAAAGGTCGCTGGAGATAGCAGATATAAAGAATTCGAATTGGCTGATGAAAATTATTCGTTGTATTATTTCTGGAACAATGAAAGCCTGCATAAGTTCATAGATATGAATAAACTTAATGTCAATATAATTGAATACAAGAATTACTAAGTAACATAACTATATAATAGGTTCCTTTCATCACATGACTCGGATGGGGTGCTTTCGAGTATTGTAGTAGTCTCACTTCCATCAGCATTCCAAATAGCGCAAAAGACATCGGATTAGACACCTTCAAGGGCTGCTCATATACGCGAGCTTGATAGCCATATACTAATTACACTATCCCCATTAAAATCCCGGAAGATGCCGAAGTGAGAAAAAAGTTGCCCTATTCTTTGAATTTTTCAAGGTTGTGTCCTATATTAAGGGTACAACCTTTTTACCTGTGACGATATTTGACAACAACAATATGGTTTTTATCATCATAATATCATAAAATAAAGAAAAAAAACTAACTTTGCTCTCATAGAAAATTGTGATGTGAGGACGCAAAGAACTTATAGATTATCTTGAATTATGAAATCCTTAAAAGAACTGATTAAGACGACTCTTACAGAAATCGAGGCTCTTAATAATCTGAGCGAGAAAGACTGCTTGGAATATGACGATAGCAGCTATGATGAAGAGGATGTGCCGGAACCGTGGAGGTCTGTCGCTAATTATCTTGCTGACAAGATAATGAAAATAGACTTCTCCAAATATGACCGCACGGATTATCACAGTTTTACTAATTGCAGTAAGGCTATGGCAAGGAAGCTGGGGTTCGACAGCGTTACAGTTTGTGCGTATAAAGACCGCATTCATAATCCTTGGCTGAAATCCAATTATATAGCTCAGAGTTTTGCGGAAGACAATGGAGAAAAAAACACTTCGTTTTTTGTTGACATCTATAATTGTCAGTCGCTCGACAGGGAAAAGCTGTCTAGGACTTTTATTCAGGAGCTCTTTAATTTCCAACGTGACATTGAATGGGTCAGCGAGGGGGTGTATGATGAAAAGATGGAGGAGATGAGAGATTGTTAGATTCTTCCCACAGTATAACTGATTCTTGGAAATAACGCATTAACTTTGCAAAAGCGTAATTATGGTAACCAAATACGAAACCACTCGGACATCGCTGAACAATTCAAAGATGGATCTACTAAATAATCTTTACAAGACCCATGCCCCTACAGGGAGTGAACGGGACATTATCTGCATGATTCGTGAATATGTAGCAGAGAATGTGCCGACGGCCGAGGTGCAGATGGACCGCCTTGGCAACCTGTACATCACCAAGGGAGAACCGGACAATGGCTACCCCACCCTGGCCTGCCACATGGATCAGGTGCAAGTGCTACATAGTCCCGACTTTGAAGTGAGAGAGGAGGACGGAATGCTTTACGGGTGGAGCGAAGCGAACCAACGACGCGAGGGGCTGGGGGCCGATGACAAGAACGGCATCTGGGTTTGCTTGCGTTGCTTGGAAGAGTGCCCGCGTCTGAAGGTCTTCATAGCTGTCGGTGAGGAGAAAGGATGTATCGGCAGCAATCGTGCCGACATGAGTTTCTTCAGCGACAGCCTATATATACTGGAGCCCGATTGCAAAGGCGGCGAAGAGATACACACTATCCTGCGAGGCATGCCATGTGCAAGCATTGATTTTGAGAAGGCATTATCTGAAGGTAATTATCAATATTCATTTACAGAAGGAAAGACGAGCGATATTCTCGCCCTTACCCTCAACGGCATCGGGGTGAGTTGCGCCAACATCCCCGCGGGCTACCACCTGCCGCACAAAGATGACGAATATACGCTAATGTCAGAACTGCTACGATGTCTGGACTTTGTCCGTTCGTTCGTTAACAAACATAAGCAGCGTTTTCCCTTCAGCTACAAGTCACCCACACAAGAATGGGCAGAGGAGCAACTGCGGATGGATTGTAAATAAACCGACTTTTCAACGAAACGTTCTACTACTGTCAAAGACATTAATTATACAGCAGAAAGTCCCTACCCCAGAAACGATGTATGGGTAAACTGGTCTGTAATGATAATATATGAGCCTATATAGAGATAAAAGTATTTCGCAACCCTTTTCCAACAAAGGGAAAAGACATAAATAAACATGGGACTCTCACCAATGACTAAGGCTAAGCTTAAAGAAGTTCTTATTACTTCTTTCCCTATCTTTGAACTGCTACAAATACGCATTGAAGGACGACGGTATCCTCACAGACGAATCAGCAGGCAAAGAGTGGGATTTTTCGACTCAAAGGAACATGCCGAGGAAGCCATGCACACATGCATTGAGTTGCTTAAGAAGAATTATGAAGGAGGACGTTGTTGTATTGATAACTGCTTCGGATTCTTTGTGCTTGAGCAGTTTGTCCATAATAGGGAAAGCTCATTCTATTGGAACGAACGGCCTCAGAAATGCTTCTCTTTTAACGCAGATGGAGAACTTAATGACTGTGTCGCCTTGGATGAGTTTGGAAGGTATAGAGGACGCAAGAATGAGGATATCCGCTTTAAGATTGGCGACATCGTTGAGGTAGTTGACGGTGACTTTGCCGACCTGGCCATTGTGGGAGGTCTTCCTCTTACAGCAGACAAATACCGACAGATGGAAGATGATCCCGAAGAGTGCGAACATCCGAGCCAATTTCTTGACGAGAGTGATGACTGTTATCTTGTTTACCTCCTTGGAAAGACAGGCACACACATCCGTCCCGTCTGCTACAAGGTGTTCCGTCCCACGCATCCTGTACCAGAAACAGTCGCCGCCAAGCTAAAGCAAATACTGGAGGATGTGAAAAAAGGCAAGGGTCTTGATTGAATTTCCTTGCTTACTTTGCTATATTACTGCCATAACTATAACAAACACCGTTATGAGACTACCTCTCAAAAGATGGAAAGAGACAACGAACTTGACTCAGCTGACTGATGACTGCGGCAATATAGTGGTATCGGTCAGCGACACGGTTTTCTATTTCCACAACAACGATTACCACCAACTCCGCAAGTCCGTAGTGAAGGAAATCACCGCAACATCTTTCAGCTTATTTGGGACTTGTTACAAGGAAGAGGTTCGACTTAAGCTGGAAGACGGCCAAATGATAGACTATAATCCTGATAAGATATTCAATTCGGAGGCAAAGGCCAACGACTATGTCATCTGGTCAATAAAGAGAGAGATTTCACACACAGAATGGCAGATTGAGAATGCCAAGAGGCAAATAGAGCAAGAGGAAAAAAGACTTAAGATCCTATTATCATTCAATAGCAGAAAGTCAACAGGGACACAACAACTGAAAGAAAAAGTTACATCCCAAGCAAGCGACCAAAAGAAGACAAGCTGTAACAGCACCGTGACGCCAGCGGTTGGCGACACTGTCTACTATCTTGAGAAACGAACTTTCATGACCTTCAAGCGGTCGGTGGTGATAGGGGTTGCTAAAGAAGATGAATATGACAACAGATATAGGAAAAAGGATGACAGTCCTAAGAAGGCAACTCTCCTGCTTGATAACAATGAAAAAAAGGATGTAAACGAGTTATTCAAATCATTGGCAGAGGCTCGTGCCTATGCCGTCAGAAAGATAGAGAAGACAATAGCCCAAAAGAACAAGGATATCAGAGATTACTACAAGGAGCAAGCATTACTGAAGGGCGAATTAGACAATATGCTGCCTGACGAGAGTTTGCCGTCAGATGATTATTGCCAATTTCCACGTGACTGAAAAGAATGAAAAAAGCCTTAAGCCTGAAAAAATACCACAAGTTGTATACATAATATATCATTACTGGTCAGGTAAATTAGCAGACTCCATCCCCCGTGTGCCCATCCATCGGTGTTTCCGGTGAAATATACTACAGGAGTGATTAGGAAAACGCTTCATCGGGGAAAGACTGACAATCTACGGTACGCTGACTTTCATCGAACATAAGAAACGCCCTCTAATCGGAACATATACAAAAAAACAAATATAGCATGTCCCATATCACAGTTTTCTTTTAACTTTGCAACACAAAGCACTTTTTACCTTGACACTAATAAAATCTAATTATTTGAGAAAGTAACTATATAGCAGACATAACTTTATAAATACATAATTATGAATACTGCAAATGCAATCGAGAAACAAATCTTGGACTTATACAAGACCACCGCATTCCAGAAGTTGAGTGCGTACTACGGACAGAGCACCGTTTTCAATGTGCTGGGCATCGAACGCAACGAGAACCGCCACAGTGCTTTTCTGGAATGGTTGCTAAATCCTAAATCCTCTCATGGATTGAACGACTCTCCCCTGAAGAAATTCCTTGCTCTTGTCGCCACGCATGCAGGCGATGAGGATAAGTGCTTTTATCATCAAGTACGCGAGCGCCTTATTTCCGGTAATTATACGCTACAGGTGGAGAATATCAAGACAGAACAGTCTATCATCGGACTTGCCAAAGGAAAGACCGATGATTTCAAGAATGTTGTAGAAGTAAATAGCAATGGCACATTCAAAAGAGATGCTAACAACCGCTTCGACATTTGGATGCTGCTCCACATTACTTTCACTGACAATAACGACCAGGAACAAAATTGGACGTTACCTGTTGTGATGGAAAACAAGATATACAGTTCTGAAGGGAATGCCAACGACAAAAACAAGGCTCAAACGGCTCGCTATCACAAGGCGGTCAACATCTTGAAGAACTATGTATGTTCTACCAATTATTGCCAACCGCTGCTTGTTTTCCTTACCCCATCCGGAGCTAATCCTCCAGCACACAATGCGTTCGTTCATCTCACATACCAAGACCTGCTTGACAATGTAATTCAGCCCTGTGCTATCCTCTCGTCTTTGCAAGGAACTTCGGAAGATGTCAAAGTTTTAATGGATGGATATGTGCGTAATCTCAGTTGCCCATCAAACAATGACGGGGACGCATCCAAGGATTATACGATTCTTGCTATTGCCGACACGGAAAGCAAGGATTTGAATTCTGTTTTTGAATCGCAAGCATTCCAGAAAGCCCTTTGTGCCATCTATCCCAAGGAAGCACAAGCCCTGCTTGGTGAGAATTACAAGGCAGAAGAGCCGTCTTCTTTGCTGGAACAATTTTGGAACACCAATGAAGATTTATTCAAAATCGTTCTTTTCAATCAGTTCAAGCATGATAATGATAGGCAGAAGTGCATAAACAGTATTATCAAAGTAAACAACCGCGACAATACCCGGTACTTTGTTGGGCTTGAGCAGGGAAAATGGTTGAATGCCGGTGGCAGAGCCGCATCAAAGAGTGAGGCTTCTTTCCTGATTTTCAAAGCATATTGTGAACAGTGGAAAGAAAAGCGCGTCGGTGAGGCACTTGACATAGCAAAACTAAGAGATGCGTTCAAGGGAGACATTAACTCATACTATTACAACCGTTTCCTCAAACACCTTTTCTATGACTTTGAGGAAGAAGTCACAGTAGACGTTGAAGGTAATAAGCATTTCGGCCATGTCATTTGTCCCGAAAGCGACGCTTGGGATTTTTACTGGGACGATAGCCACGTGCTACCCAACGTGAAGGGCAAAGTCCGCAGCGTGAAGATGTGGCGCAAAGACGATTTCGACAGGCTCGTGAAGAAAGCCCAAGAGTATGGGATTGTCATAGAGCCGGCGGAATAAGGGAACTGAACTATGCCATTAGAGGTTTCCATTCCGAAGAGAAGTATGAGGGATTCAAAAATAAATAACTAAAAAGACCATCTTTGCAATGCTAAATAATAAAACAAGATTATATTATAAAGAATTCCAACTATCAGAAACAAGAGGCGTGTTTGCTGCGATTGCTGCAAGACACCGACAGCTTAGAAAAGTTGTCAAAATGGACGTCAGCACTTAATGTGTTCGACATCTGGATAAAGACATAGAAACATGGTTGAAAAGAGTAATCAAGGACATTATAAATAAGGAAAAAAATTAACGAAGAGCACTATTCAGCGTATGTCACAAATTCCATTGCCAAACGTCAAAGGTGATGTTCGCAATGTGAAGATGTGGCGCAAGGACGACTTCGACCGGCTTGTAGAAAAAGCTAAGAAACTTGGCATAAGTGGAGCCAATGGAATAGCGAAATTTGCAACCTGTCTTTGCAAAGCCTATTGGACATAATCAATAGAATAACGAACCTAAATATAACTAACAACCTAAAACCTCGCGATGTAGAGGTCAATCGTAAGTGTATTATGACTTTAGACAAGAGAATAGAAAAGGATCTGAAGGAGTTGTATAACAACGGCTCTTTGAATGGAACTATGAATGAAGCGAATCAGTTGTCAATAGATTTATTCGGTGCAACAGGTAACCTTTCTGCTAATGGGCTGCCTGGACATTTTGTTGGATATCGTGACGCTAAGACTGTATTGGTTATGCTTAACCCGCAAGTGGATGTGAAGGACAATGATAAACTCGTCAAAACAAAAGAAACAATTTCTAAACTGAAAATCGATACTTCTTCTCTAAACAAATTTATTAATACATTTAAAAGTGGTCATGCGGATTTTGGGAATCTAGATAAAGGCACCCGTTTCGATGTCAAGCAGGCACGTTTCTTAAAGCCATGGAAAGACAGTGGAGTAACGTTCCACACAAATTTCCCACAAGATAAAAAAACATACCCTGATGCTAAAAAAGCTGTTCTGTTGAAAAAATTGCAGTTGGAATTGGTTCCTTATTGCTCAAAGACATTTGACATACAGAATAAAAATGTGGCATGCCTGACCCCCCTTGTTGATACCTTGTTTGATGAGATTTTCAGGGTAGAACGTACTTATATCATTTTTTGTGGTAAAATTTTTGAGGACATTTTTAACAAAACCACATTGGGAACAAAGATTAATAGCCTTTCTAAAGAGGTGGGTCCGCCAATCGCTAACTTAAAATCAAAATCGGGAACACCTATTAAATCCCATTGCCACGTAATAAAGATCTATTACAATAATCAATGGCATAAAGCACTCATCGCCAATTCATATGCCCACCGAAGACTTAATGGCAAAGCGATGTCTGCTTACGGAGAATTCTGTTATAATACATATATAAATTCTAAAATATAAAATAACAAAAAACCGTCGTCAGAGCAATCGTTGACAAGAACGAACCCTAAATATAACTAACAACCTAAAACCTCGCGATGTATAGGTAATTGTTTTCTAGCTTATGACACAGATTAAGTTATTTGTCGAGAAAACTCCTGAGATGGAGAAAATAGAGAAGCAAATCAATGCTTTCTTAAAAGAGAACGATGGCAAAATATTGGTTAAAGACATAAAATTTACTGCCGAAAGTCCAAATCCGAATAATTCAGTTTGGAAGAATTGGACTGTTATGGTGATATATGAAACCAATTGATTCTTCCAAAGTCACTTTGGGGACTAGAATTGTATTGCTTCGTTGCAGAATTAATCAACCCAAAAAATGAATTGGTCTTTCTGGATCTAGTGTAATACAAATACAATAAAGGTGTCCCCTTCCAGGCCCTCCTACGCTAACTGCAGCGTAGGAGGGCTTTTTTGTGTTTGTAAGAAAAAAGTTGGGCCGGTTTTTGAATTTTTTTAAAACCGTGACTATATTATGCGTGTAAGAATTTAAAAAAGTTAGTATTATGAACACAACAACCATTACTCCCAACTCAATCAACAAGTTCAACCAGGTAATCAACTACCTCAACTCGAAAAACATTTCTTTTCTTCTCTCCACCACCTCACCCTCTATTATTGTCTTCACCAAATCCTCCCTACAAACCAGTCGCCTTTTAAGGCAACTCACCAAAGGGATTCATCTCAATCTCCTTCAGCCCTCATACGCCCTCGCGGCGTAGAGGCCCCTCTGGGATTTCTATAAAAAGTTCAGTGGTGTGCCCGCAAACGGCACACCGCCTGACTACCTTTGCACCCAAATAGAGACAATAACATCAAAAAACACTAGATATTATGGCAAAAAAAATTGAAACAAAAGTCGTTAGAAGAACGAAAGTAAAGCAGGAGATGACACTGCTGCGGGCCATAGAGCGCGTGGTGGAAGTGTCAAAGGAGTCCAAGCTGAAGGCTGAGGCCAAGGCCGAGATGGCCGAAGAGACGCGCTATCTGGCAGAGCGCTACGGTATCACAGAGCGTCAGGCAATACTGTTCTGCATCTGCATGGAGAAGGGGCCGCGCCGTGTGGACTTCAACGATCTGGCCCGCCACCTAGATGTGAGCAACATCCGCATCCTGAGCTATGCAGAGGATATCGACGCTCTGGTGCGCCGTCGTCTGCTCCGCTACCGCGATGCCAAGGATGAAGACGAGTTCGACATCCCGCAGCCCGTAATCAAGGCCCTGAAGCACAACGAAGTGTATGAGTTGCCGGCACGCACGGGATTGGATTGCGCCACGATGTTTGAGATTCTCAACCAGTGGTTTGAAGATCTGGACGATGACGCCATCACGCCTGTCGATCTCATGAGTGAGATAGATGTTCTCTTCAAGGATAACCCACAGGTCGAGTTCGTGAAGCAAATAAAAGAATTAGGTCGCATGCGCCTGGAAGACAAACTGCTGCTCTTGTTATTCTGCCACCTGTTGGTGAATAAGGACGATGACGATATTCGCTTCGGTCAGATGGAAGACTGCTTCACAACTTCCGCAGATTTCATGCATACAAAAGGTCTGCTACGCTGTGGTGATCACCCGCTGATGTCGCGCAAGCTCATAGAGCACCGCTGCGATGATGGCATAGCCGACACTTCGCGCTACAAGCTCACCGAAGCCGCCAAGCGCACCCTGCTTGCCGAAATGAAGATCAACAGCACTGAAGAGAAACTGTCTGATGTCATCAAAGCCAAAGACCTGAAAGCAAAGGAAATGTTCTATGTCGAAGAGAACCGCCGACAGGTAAGCGAGTTGCAGTCGTTCTTCGAGCCCGAGAACTACCAGAAGATCCACGAGCGTATGCAGCAGACGGGGTTCCGTACCGGCTTCGCCTGCCTCTTCTACGGCGGACCTGGCACCGGCAAGACAGAGACCGTCTATCAGCTGGCTCGCACCACAGGGCGCGACATCATGGTGGTGGACGTGCCGCAAATAAAGAGCAAATGGGTGGGCGACTCAGAGAAGAATATCAAAGCGCTGTTTGACCGCTACCGCGAACTAGTGAAGCGGGCCAAGGTGGCTCCCATCCTACTGTTCAACGAAGCTGATGCCATTATCGGCATACGCCAGCAGGGAGCACAGAGGGCTGTCGAAAAGATGGAGAACAGTATCCAGAACATCATCCTGCAGGAGATGGAGTCGCTCGATGGTATCATGATTGCCACCACAAATCTGCAGCAGAACCTCGACAAGGCTTTCGAGCGCAGGTTCCTCTATAAGATAAAGTTTGAGAAACCCACCGCAGAAGCCCGTGCCAACATCTGGCGCACAATGATTCCTGATCTGAAAGAGATGGACGTGCAGACTCTGGCTGCAAAATACGAGTTCAGCGGAGGACAGATAGAGAATATTGCCCGCCACTACGCCATCGACAACATCCTTCATGGCAATAGCGACGATGCGCTCCCCATGCTCATCAGCCATTGCGACAACGAGAAAATAGGAGAGCCAAAGACCTCCTGCATCGGTTTTGTTTCTTCATGAATAAATTGAAAGAGAATGGCTAACAAATGATGTTGATTTCAAGAAAAGTTCTTATCTTTGCTTTGCAAATAGAGAAAGACCGGCAATCCATAGGAAAGCCGAAAAGGTAAACAACCGCGACAATACCCGGTACTTTGTTGGGCTTGAGCAGGAAAGATGGTTGAATGCCTGTGGCAGACCCGCATCAAAGAGTGAGACTTCTTCCCTGATTTTCAAAGCATATTGTGAGCAGTGGAAAGAAAAGCGCGTCGGTGAGGCAAATAATTAGAGATAGTTGCCGAATACATTCATCAGATCAGTGAAATAACCTTCTTTATTAAAATGTAAAGAATATGAATACAAAAATATTCACATATTTCTATGAAGAATACAATCCTCCATTTACAGAGGACGGTGTTAAGTACTGGGATCTGTTCTTGTGGAGAGAGGAAGGCAGCCAGCCAGATCCTATATGGCCTAAGGTGGGAGAAAAAATCAGATTATCTTTAGAACCAAATGTGTTGTATAAGGTTACAGCTGAACTTGAAGGCCCCCATTATTATGTAAAAGAAGTAGGATAAGTAGAGAATATCCCCTCAGGAATATTCCAGTCTGCGCCACGCCTGTGGCAGAAAAGATGGCAGCAGAACTGAAAGAGAGATTATCGTAAACAAGCCATGGAGTTCAACGAATATTGGAAAGAAAAGGCGCAGAAACGACGCAAGTCGTGGGCGGCAAAGGCCAAACGCTTTGCTGAACAGCACACGCAGTTGGAGAGTATCCGCAAGGAGGTGTATCTTCCGCTGGACTATAGTGTGAACTTCAGTTTTGAGGACTATAAGCCTGGGCATTTCGTCCAGAGGAATCCTATTGTCTGTTGGCAGGATATGAATTTTAGCTTCTCTAAAAACGGACTGCGGGCTGCACTTGAAGCTGAAGGTGCAGATATGAATAGCTTCAGGATGTCAGTGAATCACCAGCCTATCAAAGGCTTAGAGGCGCCACAGCCTGAGAACGAATGGGAGGCGTATCGGTTTATGAAACCAAATAAGGTTTTTGACTATGACAGAAAGTTTCGTTCTTGGCTACAAAGGATATATGAGATTTGCACCGATGTGGAAACTGTAAGTTTGAGTTATCGACAAATAACCATGACCATCAAGCGCTACAGCACAGAAGGAATGCCATTCGGCTATTATGAACTGAACCCCTGTGAGCAATTAACTAAATCGGCTATGCTTATGCAGGAGACGGACTTCTATATACTAAACGTAGCGACACTGCTGATGGAGGCTTCGGCGGAATGGGAACTGAGACAAGAGGAACTTAACTACTATGCCAAGAAACTTAAGATCCGTACTATGGAGGCTGCGACGACAGACAGTATTGAGTTCGAACTGTGGGATGACAAGAAACTGGAAAAGAAGGTTGCGGAATATATCGACAAGGACTACCCCGTTGAGAAGATCATCGAACAAGTGCTTCGTTCGTGGAAGCAGGCCATCACAAAGTATTTTCATGCAATCACTGAGCATGAACTGCAAAACCCAACAGAGAAATTTGATGCTTATTCACTGCGCAGCGATTTTCCGCACTATGTCAAAAATGTGCTGCAACCTTACTTCGACAAACTAGGTTTGCAAGAAGTGAAAATGTGGAGACCAAACGAAAAGAGTTCTGAACTTTTCATGGAGAACCAAGGTTGTCTGGCAAAATTTGTTCCACGGGATGACGTATTCTATCCGAATGCGCATTATTCTATGTGCGTCATATATGGGGCGTTGAATAATACTCCCTTGCATGCCCTTGCCTATTTTCTACAGAAGATGCCAGATATCTGCAAGAAAACCGACGAGGTGGTGATAAAAGTCATGCACCTCTACGACAGGCTGATGCAACAAAAGAACGAGAATTATCGCAAGAATGTAGAAATTCTGGACTCCTTGGCTGCTCAGCATAAGGGAACGCCTGTTGGCAAGATGATGAAGTTCTTACGGTGGAATGCAGGGCGATTCATCAATCCTAAACCTAAGGGCTATTCGGATTTCTCTATTTCTACGATAAAGGTGGGCGGAGAAACGTCCTTCAGTTTTGTGGAGAAAGATGTACCACAAGGTCTGAGTGTGGTTAATGGGCAATTGACAGGGACATATCAAGACGAAGTCAGAGAGAGATGGTTGGATGCAGACTGTCAGAACGTATATGCCGCTGATCCTAACACAACAGATTTTGACGAATGGGTGAAAACACATCGGAAGGGAATGTTTGTGGACATCTGGTCGTGGTCTG
>OCTW011615156.1_pt1 | contig 26634 bp, 20 predicted proteins | sample 1539671 | NCBI WGS metagenome assembly OCTW01 (sample SAMN02144230, study PRJEB22623) | gut metagenome | biome: sheep rumen | host: Ovis aries | place: New Zealand | reverse complement strand
CGCAGGTGGGCTGGCTCGAGGTGAACATCTCCTGTCCCAATGTTCATGGCGGGGGCATGTCCTTCGGCACGGATCCGAAGGCGGCTGCGGAGGTGACCCGCGCCGTGAAACGGGTGACCCATAAACCGGTCATCATGAAGCTTTCGCCCAATGTGACCGACATCACCGCCATCGCCCGCGCCTGCGAGGATGCCGGAGCGGATGGCCTTTCGCTGATCAATACGCTGCAGGGAATGCGCATCGATCTGCGGACCCGCCGCCCGGTCATCGCCAATGTCATGGGCGGGCTCAGCGGTCCGGCGGTTTTCCCCGTGGCGCTGCGCATGGTGTATCAGGTGGCCAGGGCGGCTAAGGTGCCGGTGGTGGGAATGGGCGGCGTTTCCTCTGCGGAGGATGTGCTGGAGATGATGATGGCCGGTGCGGTGGCAGTGGAGGTTGGCGCTGCCAATCTGGTCAATCCCATGGCCTGTCGGGATATCATCGCTGCCCTTCCCGATGCGATGGATCGCTATGGGATCAAAAGCCTCGAAGAGCTGAAACATTCATAATAAAGAAAGGAACCTACCATGCAAAAAGATGTAATCGTTGCCTGCGATTTTGCCAGCGCGGAAAAAACCTTTTCATTTCTGGATCAGTTCACCGGTCGGAAACCCTTCGTCAAGATCGGGATGGAGCTTTTTTATGCGGAAGGCCCTTCCATCGTCCGGGAAATCAAGCGTCGGGGGCACAGGATTTTTCTGGATCTGAAGCTTCATGATATCCCGAACACGGTGAAGAAGGCGATGGCCGTGCTCAGCGCGCTGGATGTGGATATCTGCAATCTGCATGCCGCCGGTACGAAGCGGATGATGGAAGCGGCGCTGGAAGGCCTGACCCGTCCGGACGGCACGCGCCCGCTGCTGATCGCAGTGACCCAGCTGACCAGCACCGATCAGGAATCCATGGAAAACGATCTCTGGATCCATCGCCCGATGGATGAAGTGGTTATGCATTATGCCCGGAATGCCCGGGATGCCGGGCTGGATGGCGTGGTCTGTTCTCCGCTGGAGGCGGAAAAGGTGCATCAGTGCTGCGGAGAGGATTTTATTACGGTTACCCCCGGCGTCCGCTTTGCGGATGGAGATGTCGGTGATCAGAAGCGCGTCATGACGCCTGCGCAGGCCCGGCGGGCAGGCAGTGACTTGATTGTGGTCGGACGGCCGATCACGGCGGCTGCGGATCCGGTTGCGGCTTATGAACGCTGCATCCGGGAGTTTGTGGAAGGAGAGGATAACGAATGACACGGCAGGAAATCAACGTTCTCATTGCGAAGGATCTTCTGAAGATTCAGGCGGTGTTTTTCCGCCCGGAGGAACCGTTTACCTGGGCCAGCGGAATCAAAAGCCCTGTCTATTGCGATAACCGGCTTACGCTGACTGCGCCGGAAGTCCGGCTGGATGTGGAAAACGCTCTCGCGAAGGTCATCTCGGAGGAATATCCGACGGTGGAGGTGCTCATGGGTACGTCGACCGCGGGCATTGCCCATGCGGCGATCACGGCGCACCTGATGCAGCTGCCGATGGGGTACGTGCGTTCCGGCGCCAAGGATCATGGCCGTCAGAATCAGATTGAGGGCAGGCTGGAAGCGGGCCAGAAGGTTGTTGTGGTGGAGGATCTGATCTCCACCGGCGGCAGCGTCCTCGAGGTTGTGGATGTTCTGCGTCAGGCCGGAGCGGAGGTGCTGGGCGTCGCCAGTATCTTTACCTATGGCATGAAAAAGGGAATCGAGCGTCTCGCGGCTGCGAACGTGAAGAATGTTTCCCTGACCAATTTCGACGTGATCGCTGAGGAGGCCGCGAAGGAAGGCTATATCCGTCCGGAGGATATCTCCCGCCTGATCCGCTTCCGCGACAATCCGTCCGATGCCAGCTGGGCGGAGCTCTGAAACCAGGAAAGGAAAACAGAAAAGTGAATCAGCGAAGCATTATCGATGTTCCGGATCTCTCTCCGGATGAAATCAATTCCCTGATGGATACTGCGGAAGATATCATCTCTCATCCCGATGCCTATGCGAACGCCTGCCATCGGAAAAAACTGGCCACCCTGTTCTTTGAGCCCAGCACCCGTACGCGCCTGAGCTTTGAGGCTGCCATGTATGAACTGGGAGGTAATGTCATCAGCGTGACGGACGCGCTCAGCAGCTCCGCCGCCAAGGGGGAGAGCGTGGCGGATACCGTGAAAACCGTCTCCTGCTATGCCGATATCATCGCAATGCGCCATCCGAAGGAGGGCGCGGCGGCCGTAGCGGCGAGGAACGCATCCGTCCCGGTGATCAATGCCGGCGATGGCGGTCACTGCCACCCGACTCAGACCCTGGCGGATCTGCTTACGATCCGGCGGGAAAAGGGCCGTCTGAACAATCTGACGATTGGCCTGTGCGGGGATCTCAAGTTCGGCAGAACGGTTCATTCGCTGATCAATGCCATGAGCCGGTATGACGGACTGAAGTTTGTACTGGTCAGTCCGGAGGAGCTGAAGCTGCCCAGCTATGTCAAGAATGAAGCGCTCAAGAGCCGGAATGTCGCCTATGAGCAGACGACGGATCTGATGGAGGTCATCGGCTCCCTGGATATTCTGTACATGACCCGCGTGCAGCGGGAGCGGTTCTTCAATGAAGAAGATTATCTGCGCCTGCGGGACAGCTATATTCTGACGCCGGAGAAACTGAAGCATGCCCGGGAAGATCTCAGCGTGATGCATCCGCTGCCCCGGGTCAATGAAATCAGCGTCGCCGTGGACGAGGATCCCCGCGCCTGCTATTTTAAGCAGGTGCTGAACGGAAAGTATATGCGCATGGCCCTGATGCTGATGCTGCTGGGCCTGAAGCGGAAGGAGGACTGCTGATGAACGTGGATTCGATTCGGGATGGAATCGTGATAGACCATATTTCCGCCGGAAGTGCCATGAAGCTGTATCACCTGCTGGGGCTGGATTCACTGGATGTGCCGGTGGCCATGATTATCAATGCGGTCTCTGCCAAGCGGGGCCGGAAGGATATTATCAAGATTGATGCGGATATTCCGGTCGATCTGGATGTCATCGGCTATGTGGATCCCGGCGCAACCGTCAATATAATCCGGGAAGGCAGGCTTCAGGAAAAGAAACAGATCGGAATGCCGGAAACCCTGGTCAATGTGCTCCGCTGTAAAAACCCGCGCTGCATTTCTTCCTGCGAGCAGGAACTGGACCAGATCTTCCGGCTCTCGGACCGGGCAAGTAAGGAATATCGCTGTGTCTGGTGTGAAACGCGCGCGGCGGATCTTTGATTTCAGGAAAAAAACAGACCAGATTTGCCAAAAACCCGAACATTCCCAAAAGAATGTTCGGGTTTTTGAGTAAAAATATCAAAAACAGCATATGTTTTTGTTGACAATGTTCGTGTTTTCGAATAGGATGGTATCGGCCCGTTCGGGTCGTCGGCATGACGAGAGTCAACGGAGGATGGATGAGTATGAAGAAAGTCGGTATTGTCATGGGGAGCGACAGTGACCTGCCCGTGATCAAAAAGGCGACGGACATGCTGAGTTCTCTGGGAATTGAATATGAAGTTCATGTATATTCCGCGCATCGCACACCCGTGCAGGCGCGGGATTTTGCGCTTCATGCCCGGAAAAACGGATTCGGCGTGCTGATTGCCGCTGCCGGGATGGCGGCGCATCTGGCCGGAGCCATTGCGGCGAATACAACGCTGCCTGTCATCGGGATCCCGTGCCAGGGTTCCGTGATGGACGGGATGGACGCGCTTCTGAGCACTGTGCAGATGCCAACCGGGATTCCGGTGGCCACGGTGGCGGTGAACGGCGGAGCGAATGCGGCGCTCCTCGCGGCGCAGATTCTGGCCGTGGAGGACGCGGCGCTGGCAGCGAAGCTGGACAGCAAGCGGGAGAAGGATGCTGAAGCCGTCCTGGCCAAGGATGCCGGGATTATGGAAAGGATTTTGAACTGATGGGCGGATTTTTTGGAATCGCTTCGAAGCAGGACTGCATGCTGGATGTTTTCTTCGGAGTGGATTATCACAGTCACCTGGGAACCCGGCGCGCCGGCATGGCGGCCTGGGATCCGGAAATCGGACTGCAGCGGAAGATTCATAATATCTGCAATGCGCCGTTCCGGACAAAGTTTGAGCACATCTTCGAGGAAATGCGCGGCGCCTCCGCGATTGGCTGCATTTCGGATTCCGATCCGCAGCCGCTGCTGATCCGGTCCAACCTTGGGACCTATGCGATCTGCATGACCGGGGTGATCAATAATGCCGATGCGCTGATCGATCAGTATCTCAGCTTCAGCGGCGGTCATTTTGATTCCATGACCGGCGGCCGGATCAATCAGACGGAGCTTCTCAGCGCACTGATCAATCAGAAGAGCAATTTTGCGGAAGGCATCGCCTTTGCGCAGAAGTCGATCGAGGGAACCGCGTCGATTCTGATCCTGACCCAGGAAGGGTCCATGATTGCCGCGCGCGATCTGAAGGGCCGTCTTCCGGTGGCGATCGGCAAAAAGGAGGACGGGTATGCCGTCGCCTTCGAATCCTTTGCTTATCATAAGCTGGGGTTCGAGGATGTCCGGGAGCTGGGGCCGGGCGAGGTGGTTGAGCTGACTGCGGATAAAATGACCCAGCTGGTTCCGCCCCGGAAGGAAAAGAAGATCTGCTCCTTCCTCTGGAGCTATTACGGTTATCCGACCTCAACCTATGAAGGGGTCAACGTGGAGGAGATGCGCTACCGCAATGGCGCAATCCTGGCGGAGAATGATCAGGCGGCGGGCCGGGATGATCCGATTGACTATGTCGGCGGCGTGCCGGATTCCGGAACACCCCATGCCATCGGCTATGCGAATCGCAGCGGCAGGCCCTTTGCCCGGGCGTTTATCAAGTATACGCCGACCTGGAGCCGCTCCTTCATGCCGGCCAGCCAGCAGGATCGGGACAAAATAGCCAAGATGAAGCAGATCCCCGTCAATGCGCTGATCCGGGATAAGAATCTGCTTTTCGTGGATGATTCGATCGTGCGGGGAACCCAGCTCAGGGAAACGGTTGAGTTCCTGTATGAAAGCGGCGCGAAATCCGTACATATGCGCAGCGCCTGCCCTCCGATCATGTATGCCTGCAAGTTCCTGAACTTCTCCCGTTCCAACAGCGATATGGAGCTGATCGCCCGTCGGGTGATTGTGGAACTGGAAGGGGATGAAGGCCTGAAGCATATCGATGAATATGCGGACGGAACAACGGAGCGGGGAAAGAGCCTGCGCCGGAATATCTGCGAGAAGTTCAACTTTGCTTCTCTGGAGTTCCAGAGCCTTGAAGGCGTGATCAAGGCCATCGGTCTTGATCCGGAAGAACTGTGTACATATTGCTGGAATGCAAAGGAGTAAATCATGAATACGAATTCCAGATCCGAAGCTTACGCCGCGGCAGGCGTGGATATTACCGCCGGATACAAGGCGGTGGAACTGATGAAAAAGCATATCAGCCGGACGAAAACGCCCGGCGCGGATACGGAAGTCGGCGGCTTTGGCGGCCTTTTTGAGCCGGATCTCTCGGGAATGGAGCATCCCGTGCTCGTTTCCGGTACGGACGGTGTAGGCACCAAGCTGAAGATCGCCTTCCTGATGAATCGGCATGATACGGTCGGGATTGACTGTGTGGCCATGTGCGTCAATGACATCATCTGCGGCGGAGCCAGGCCGCTGTTCTTCCTGGATTACATCGCCTGCGGCAAAAATGTGCCGGAAGTGATTGAGCAGATCGTGAAGGGTGTTTGCGAAGGCTGTGTGCAGGCCGGATGTGCGCTGATCGGCGGGGAAACCGCTGAACATCCGGGGATGATGCCGGAGGATGAATATGATCTGGCCGGATACTGCACCGGGATCGTGGATAAGGCAAAGATCATTGATAACCGCAGGATGCGTCCGGGAGACGTGGTCATTGCCCTGCCCTCCAGCGGTGTGCATTCCAATGGCTTCAGCCTCGTGCGCAAGGTGTTTGATGTGGAGCATGCGGATCTCTCTTCGCCGGTGGAAAAGCTCGGCGGAAAGAGCCTGGGCGAAGCGCTGCTGGAGCCGACCCGGATTTATGTGAAGCCGGTGCTTGCGCTTCTGAAGGAGGTTGAAGTATGCGGAGTCAGCCATATCACCGGCGGAGGCTTCTATGAGAATATTCCGCGCAGCATTCCGGACGGCCTGTGTGCCCGGATTGAGCGGAACCGCGTCAGGGTGCTGCCGATCTTTGATCTGATCGCGGAAAAGGGCGGCATCAGTGAGCGCGATATGTTTAACACCTATAATATGGGCGTGGGCATGAGCGTCGTGGTCCATGCGGAGGAAGCGGACAAAGCGATCCGCATTCTTCAGGATCATGGCGTCGATGCATATCCGATCGGAGAAATTATCGAAAATACTGAAAAGATTGTGATAGAGCAGGGGGTCTGAATGCAAAAAGCAAGAATCGCGGTTCTGGTTTCCGGCGGAGGAACGAATCTGCAGGCCATTCTGGATGCGGAATCCAGGGGAGAAATATCCAGCGGTCAGGTGACGCTGGTCATCAGCGACCGCCCCGGTGCATTTGCGCTGGAAAGGGCACGGAAGGCGGGCGTTCCGGGGATGGAGATTAACCGGAAAGCCAGTGGAAGCCATGAGGCTTTTGAGAAAAAGCTGATGGATGCCCTGGAGGAGAACCGGACGGATATCATCGTGCTGGCGGGCTTTCTGAGCATTCTTTCAGAAAACTTCACCGGTCGGTATCCCCGGCGGATTCTGAATGTGCATCCCAGCCTGATCCCCAGCTTCTGCGGGGCCGGCTTCTATGGCCTGAAGGTGCACGAGGCGGCCCTGGCTCGGGGCGTGAAGGTGACCGGCGCCACGGTGCATTATGTCAATGAAATTCCGGATGGCGGCGAGATTATCGCCCAGAAGGCCGTCGGGATTCAGCCGGGGGATACCCCGGAGGTGCTTCAGCGGCGGGTAATGGAGCAGGCGGAATGGATCATCCTGCCGCAGGCGGTGGAAGAAGTAAGCGCGGAATGGCTGAAACAAAGAGGAATCAAGGAGGAGCATTGAGTATGGAAATCATGAAGAAGCTGACCCCTGTCTATGGCATTCTTTCCGCCCGGGAGATGCTGAAGGACAACACCTATCCCGGCCGGGGGATTATCATCGGTCAAACGCCGGACGGGAAAAAGGCGGCAGCAGCCTATTTTATCATGGGCCGCAGCGAAAACAGCCGGAACCGGATCTTTGTGGAAAAGGCGGGAGAAGTATTCACTGAGCCCTTTGATGCCTCGAAAGTCCAGGATCCCTCTCTGATCATCTATGCCGCGATCCGGCAGTACGAAAACCATCTGATCGTAACCAACGGCAATCAGACGGATACGGTATACGATGGCCTCAAGGCCGGCCTTTCCTTCAGCGAAGCGCTGGAAAGCCGCGAGTTTGAGCCGGATGCGCCGAACTTTACACCCCGCATCTCCGGCATGCTGAGCTTTGTTTCCGGGTCTTTTTCCTATCAGATGAGCATCCTCAAGAGCGCGGATGCGGAAGGGACCGCCTGCAACCGTTTCACCTTCAGCTATGCGCCGCTGGCAGGACTTGGCCATTTCCTCCACACCTATGTCTGCGACGGCAATCCGATTCCAACCTTCCAGGGCGAGCCGGAGCGGATCGCCATCCGGAATGACATCGATGAGATGACGAATGAAATCTGGGGAAACCTGAATGAACAGAACAAAATCAGCCTCTATGTCCGCTATACCGACCTCGAAACCGGAGCGGTGGAGAACAGACTGATCAACAAGAATAGATAATATAACTCCCCCAATGATACCTCGATTCAAAGAAAAAGTCACCGAAGGGGCTTGGGGGCACAAGGCCACAGCGCGGCCCTGTTGTTCACCCGGGAAAGTCCCCCCAAAGAAGGAGGAAAAACAAATGAAAGAATTTGAACTGAAATACGGCTGCAACCCAAACCAGAAGCCTGCCAAAATCTACATGCGCGACGGCAGCGATCTCCCCATTGAGATCCTCTCCGGCCGTCCCGGATACATCAACTTCCTTGACGCCTTCAACAGCTGGCAGCTGGTGAAAGAGCTGAAGGCTGCGCTGGGCCTGCCGGCGGTGACCAGCTTCAAGCATGTCAGCCCGACCTCCGCGGCGGTGGGCATTCCCCTCAGCGATGATCTGAAAAAAGCCTGCTTTGTGGATGACATCGAAGGCCTGGACGATTCACCGCTGGCCTGTGCCTATGCCCGTGCCCGGGGAACGGACCGGATGTGCTCCTTCGGCGACTGGGTGGCCATGTCCGATGTCTGCGATGTCACGACGGCGAAGATGCTCAAGCGCGAAGTCTCCGATGGCGTCATCGCGCCGGGATATGAGCCGGAAGCGCTGGAGATTCTGAAATCCAAGCGCAAGGGAAATTACAATATCGTCCGGATCGATCCGGATTATGTGCCTGAAACGCAGGAAACCAAGCAGGTATTCGGCATCACCTTCGAGCAGGGCAGGAACAATTTTGAAATCAACCGGGAACTGCTCAGCGATATCGTGACGAAGAATAAAGATCTGCCGGAAAGCGCTGCCCGGGATCTGATCATCGCGCTGATTACCCTGAAGTATACCCAGTCCAACTCCGTCTGCTACGCGGTGGACGGTCAGGCGATCGGCGTCGGCGCAGGTCAGCAGAGCCGCATTCACTGCACGCGCCTGGCGGGTTCCAAGGCGGATACATGGTTCCTCCGGCAGCATGAAAAGGTGCTTTCCCTGCCCTTCCGGGCGGACCTGGGCAGACCGGAACGCGATAATGTGATCGACGGTTATATCAATCAGAATGAAGAGGATGTCTGCGCGGAAGGCAACTGGCAGAAATATTTCACGGCCCGGCCCGCTCCGCTGACGGAGGCGGAGAAGAAGGCTTTCCTGTCCACGCGTCAGAACGTCGCGCTGGGATCGGATGCATTCTTCCCGTTCAGCGATAATATTGAGCGTGCCTATCGCAGCGGAGTGAAGTATATCGCCGAACCCGGCGGCTCCATTCGCGATGATGCCGTCATTGAATGCTGCGACAAATATAACATGACCATGTGCTTCACGCATATGCGCCTCTTCCATCATTGAGACGAACAGCATTCATCAGCATAAATAAAGAACATCCCCGAAGGCCGAAGGGGCTTGGGGGCGATCGGAAAGCCCCCAAAGGAAGCCCCCAAAGGAGATAATTAGCATAAATAAAGAACATATCCGAAGGGTTTGGGGCACAAGGCCACAGTGTGGCCTTGTGTTAAACAGGAAAGCCCCCAAAGGAGATATTAACATGAACATAATGGTTATCGGCGGAGGCGGCCGTGAACATGCCATCATCAAAAAACTCCGCGAAAACCCTGCGGTTGAAACGGTATGGGCGCTGCCGGGCAACGGCGGCATCGCGCAGGATGCAGTCTGTATCCCCATCGGCGCAAAGGATATCGAAGCAATCGTCCGTTTCGCCCGGGAAAACCCCGTGGATTATGCCGTTGTAGCGCCGGATGACCCGCTCGCCCTCGGTTGCGTCGATGCGCTGGAGGCGGAAGGGATTTCCTGCTTCGGGCCGCGGAAAGCGGCTGCGGAGATTGAAAGCAGCAAGGTATTTGCCAAGAATCTGATGGCAAAATACCATATTCCGACAGCGGCTTATCAGGTGTTTACGGATGTGGCGGAAGCGCTGGACTATCTGAAGACGGCTCCGATCCCAACGGTGATCAAGGCGGACGGACTGGCCCTGGGCAAAGGCGTCACGGTTGCCATGACGAGGGAAGAAGCAGCGCAGGCTGTCCGGGAAGCCATGGAGGACCGGAAGTTTGGCGACAGCGGCAGCCGGATCATCATTGAGGAATACCTGGAGGGGCCGGAAGTATCCGTCCTGTCCTTTACGGACGGAACCACCGTTGTGCCGATGGTCTCCAGCATGGACCATAAGCGCGCCGGGGATGGGGATACCGGCCCGAATACCGGCGGCATGGGAACGATCGCGCCGAATCCGTTCTACACGGCGGAGGTGGCGGATCAGTGTATGAATACGATCTTCCTGCCGACGATCCGTGCGATGAAGGCGGAAGGAAGGGAGTTCCGGGGGTGCCTTTATTTCGGCCTGATGATTACAAAGGACGGCCCCAAGGTCATTGAGTATAACTGCCGCTTTGGCGATCCGGAAACCCAGGTGGTTCTGCCGCTGCTTGAGAGCGACCTGCTGCAGGTGATGCAGGCGGTGACGGAAGGAAAACTGGCGGAGACAGAAGTCAGGTTCAAATCCGGCTGTGCCTGCTGCGTGGTGCTGGCCTCCGCGGGATATCCGGGCGCATATGGGAAGGGCTTTGAAATCACGATTCCCTCTTCGGTGCTGCCCCACGTCTTTGTCGCCGGCGCTGCCCTGAAGGAAGGGAAGCTGGTCACCTCCGGCGGGCGGGTGCTCGGAGTCACCGCCACTGCCCCGAAGCTGGAGGAAGCAATCCGCGAAGCCTATGCCCTGGCCGATGAAATCCGCTTTGAGAACAAATACTGCCGCCGCGACATCGGCCAAAGAGCATTATCCTGCTGATTTCATTGTATCAGCTTCATTTATTCTCCTCTTTTTATTGCTGAGCGCCCCACAGAAAGTGAGAAGTACAGATGGTTTACAGAATCTACGTTGAAAAAAAACCTGGCCTGGACAACGAAGCCCGTGCGCTTGAAACCGACGCCAAAACCCTCCTGAACATCCCGGGCCTCCAAAAAGTCCGACTCCTGAATCGCTACGATGCGGAATTCATTTCCGAAGACCTCTTCAATGAAGCGGTCCGGACGGTTTTCTCCGAGCCGCAGCTGGACATCGCGACGCCGGAGGCGGACCTTACCGGCGCCCACGTCTTTGCCGTCGAATACCTGCCGGGTCAGTTTGACCAGCGGGCCGATTCTGCGGCCCAGTGTATTCAGATCATCAGCCAGGGAGAACGTCCCCTGATCCGCAGTGCAAAGCTCTATGCCCTCTACGGGGATCTGACGGAGGCGGAAATCGCCCAGATCAGGAAATATGTCATCAATCCGGTGGAAGCCAGGGAAGCCGCCCTCGAAAAGCCGGCAACCCTGAAAACCGAATATGCGCGTCCGGCGGATGTGGCGCACCTGGAATCCTTCCGCGATCTGGATCGGGCAGGCCTGGAAAAGTTTGTCTCGGATTATGGCCTGGCCATGGATGCGGATGACATCGCCTTCTGTCAGCAGTACTTCCGGGATGAAAAACGGGATCCGACCATCACGGAGATCCGGATGCTGGATACATACTGGAGCGATCATTGCCGCCATACCACTTTCCTGACGCAGATTGACGGGGTCAAATTTGCGGATCCCCTGCTGGAAAAGGCGTATCAGGATTATCTGGCGGTTCGGGGGGAACTCGGCAGGAAATCGCCCATCTGCCTGATGGATCTGGCGACGGTGGCCGTTCGTGCGCTGAAGGCCAGGGGCATGCTTTCGAAGCTGGATGAGAGCGAAGAGATCAATGCCTGCACGGTGAAGATTGAAGTGGAAGCGGACGGGAAAAAGGAACCCTGGCTGCTGCTCTTCAAAAATGAAACGCATAACCATCCGACGGAGATCGAGCCGTTCGGCGGCGCGGCCACCTGTATCGGTGGTGCAATTCGGGATCCGCTCAGCGGCCGGGCGTATGTCTATGGCGCCATGCGGGTGACCGGTGCAGCAGATCCGACCCGTCCCGTCAGTGAAACCATCCCCGGCAAGCTGCCCCAGCGGAAGCTGACGACAACGGCGGCGGCGGGCTATTCATCCTACGGAAATCAGATCGGTCTGGCAACGGGCATCGTCGACGAAATTTATCATCCGGGCTATGCGGCCAAGCGGATGGAGATCGGCGCGGTGGTTGCGGCGGCGCCGGCGGAGAATGTGCGCCGGGAACGGCCGCAGCCGGGAGATGTGGTGATTCTTCTGGGTGGCAGCACCGGTCGGGATGGTATTGGTGGCGCAACGGGCTCTTCCAAGGCGCACAACGCCCACAGCGTGGAGACCTGCGGTGCGGAGGTTCAGAAGGGCAACGCCCCCGAGGAGCGGAAGCTGCAGCGCCTGTTCCGGAATGGGGATGCCTGCCGGATGATCAAGCGCTGCAACGACTTTGGCGCGGGCGGTGTCAGCGTGGCCATCGGCGAGCTGGCGGACGGGCTGGATATCGATCTGGATAAGGTGCCGAAGAAGTATGAAGGCCTGGATGGAACGGAGCTGGCGATCTCGGAGAGCCAGGAGCGGATGGCGGTGGTCGTCGCGCCGGAGGATGTAAAAGCGTTCCTTGCCCTGGCGGAGGCGGAAAACCTGCAGGCCTGCCCGGTGGCGGAGGTGAAGGCGGAGAAGCGTCTCACCATGCGCTGGCGGGGGCAGACGATCGTGGATATCAGCCGCGATTTCCTGAATTCGAACGGAGCCCCGAAGCATATTACCGTCGAGCCGGCGAAGCCGCTTGAATGGCGGAAAAAGACGGAAGGCTCCTTTACGGAACTGCTTCGCGCCGTGGCTGCGGATCTGAACATGTGCTCCCGCCGCGGTTTGTCCGAGCGGTTTGATTCAACGATTGGTGCGGGCACTGTCCTGATGCCCTTCGGCGGAAAGAATCAGCTGACCCCGATCCAGGCCATGGTTCAGAAGGTCAGCATGGAGAAAAAGCATACGGATGACTGTTCGCTGATGGCCTGGGGCTATAATCCCTTTATCATGGAGAGGAGCCCGTACCACGGTGCCTATCTCGCCGTGGTTGAATCCGTCAGCAAGCTGATCGCTTCCGGCGCAGAGTTCAGCGATGTTTATCTGACTTTCCAGGAGTATTTTGAGAAGCCCGGCAGGGAACCTGCCCGCTGGGGTCAGCCCCTTGCGGCGCTCCTGGGCGCGTTCGAGGCGCAGATGGCGCTGGGAATCGGTGCCATCGGTGGAAAGGATTCCATGAGCGGCTCCTTTGAAAATCTGGATGTGCCGCCGACGCTGGTTTCCTTTGCGGTCACGATGGCGAAAACCGGGGATATCGTTTCTCCGGAGCTGAAGAAGGCCGGGAACCGGCTTGCGCTCCTGCGCACGGTGGAAAACACCGACGGTTTGCCGGATACGGAGTCCCTTCTGGAAAATTACCGCATCGTTTCTTCCCTGATCCGGGAAGGAAAGGTGGCTGCATGCTATACGCCCGGTATGGGCGGCATTCTGGAAGCCGTGATGAAGATGTCCTTCGGAAACGGCCTCGGCGTCCGCTTTGCGGAGGACTGGGCGGTGGAGGAACTGTCGGCATACCGCTACGGGGATTTCATTCTGGAAACAACGGATAATGAAGTCGGCGTTACACTGGGAAGTGTAACGGCGGACGGGATGCTCTCTCTGGGCAGCGAGTCCGTCTCGTTGGATGAGCTGCAGCAGGTTTGGGAGGATCGGCTGGAAAGCGTTTTCCCATGTAACATTCCGACGCCGAAAGATACGGCGGAGAAATATGCCTGCGAAGCGCAGACATGGCCGGTGCCGGCGGTGAAGACGGCGAAGCCGCAGATCCTGATTCCGGCTTTCCCGGGCACAAACTGTGAATACGACAGCGCCAGGGCGGTGGAAGATGCCGGTGCCGAGGGACGGATCATGGTCATCAATAATCTTTCCGCAGAGGGCATCGCACGCAGCGTGGAACGGTTTGCGGATGAAATCAGCCGGAGTCAGGCGATCTTCATTCCGGGCGGTTTCTCCGGCGGGGACGAGCCGGACGGCAGCGCAAAGTTTATCACGGCATTCTTCCGCAATGCGGCAATTCGCGAGGCGGTCCAGGAGCTGCTGGAGAAGCGGGATGGCCTCATATGCGGAATCTGCAATGGCTTCCAGGCGCTGATCAAGCTGGGCCTCGTGCCCTTTGGCAAGATCATCGATACCGATGCGTCCTGTCCGACGCTGACCTTTAACACGATTGCCCGCCACCAGAGCCGGATCGTCCGCACCCGTGTGGCCAGCAACAGGAGCCCCTGGTTGCGGGAAACAAGGGTAGGCGATGTATATACGGTGCCGATCAGCCACGGCGAAGGCCGCTTCCTGGCGGATGATGAAACAATCCGCCGCCTCGCTGAGAACGGGCAGATTGCCACGCAGTATGTGGATCTCTCCGGCAATCCTACGATGGATGTGCGGTTCAACCCCAATGGCAGCCGCATGGCGATCGAAGGAATTACCAGCCCGGACGGCCGCGTTTTCGGCAAGATGGGTCACAGCGAACGCATCGGTGCCGGCTTGTATAAAAACGTCCCCGGAAACTATGACATCAGAATGTTCGAATCCGCGGTGAAGTATTTTAAAGGGGAAGCAAAATGATTGACACGAAAGGAATACAATAATAGTGCAGGGCCCGAAGGTCCAGGGCGATCGGAAAGCCCTGGTCGCCTCCGCAGAGGCGAAATCTCCAAAAGAAATATAACTACTTGCGGGAGGACAAAATGAATTATCTCAGCGACATCGAAATCGCCCAGCAGTGCAAAATGCAGCCCATCACCGAAATCGCCAAAAAAGCCCACGTAGACGAAAAATACATCGAACAATACGGACGCTACAAAGCCAAAATCGACCCGTCCCTTCTCCGTGAGACCACCCGCAAACCCGGCAAACTGGTCCTTGTCACTGCCATCACTCCGACTCCCGCCGGCGAAGGCAAAACAACCACGACCATCGGCCTGGCGGACGGCCTGGCCCGCATCGGCAAGGATGTCACGGTGGCGCTCCGCGAGCCCAGCCTGGGGCCGGTCTTCGGTGTCAAGGGCGGAGCCGCCGGCGGAGGCTATGCCCAGGTTGTTCCCATGGAGGATATCAATCTCCATTTCACCGGCGACTTCCATGCCATCGGTGCTGCCAACAATCTGCTGGCCGCCATGCTGGATAACCATATTCAGCAGGGAAATGCCCTGGGCATTGACGTCAAAAAGATTACGTGGAAGCGCTGCGTGGATATGAATGACCGTCAGCTCCGCTACGTGGTGGACGGTCTCGGCGGAAGAACGAACGGTGTTCCCCGGGAGGATGGGTTTGACATCACCGTGGCCAGCGAGATCATGGCGGTTTTCTGCCTCGCCAGCGACATGGAGGATCTGAAGGAGCGTCTCGGAAGGATCATTGTCGCCTATACGTATGATGACCGGCCCGTGACGGCTGCGGATCTGAAGGCCACCGGAGCCATGGCGGCGCTGCTGCGCGATGCCCTGAAGCCCAACCTGGTTCAGACGCTGGAAGGCACGCCCGCCTTCGTGCACGGCGGTCCCTTCGCCAATATTGCCCATGGCTGCAACTCTGTCATGGCCACGCGCATGGCCATGCGCATGGGAGATTATACGGTCACTGAAGCCGGCTTCGGTGCGGACCTGGGCGCGGAAAAGTTCCTGGACATCAAATGCCGCATGGCCGGACTCACGCCGGACGCGGTCGTTGTCGTCGGCACGGTCCGTGCCCTGAAGATGCACGGCGGTCTGGATAAGAAGCAGCTGGCAACGGAGGATCTGGCAGCACTGGAGAGGGGCATCCCGAACCTGCTGCGCCATGTTAATAATATCCGCAGCGTGTATCAGCTGCCCTGCGTGGTGGCGATCAACCGTTTCCCGACCGACACCGATGCGGAAATCGACTTCATCGTCCGGAAGTGCCGGGAGCTGGGTGTGAATACCGTTCTCAGCACGGTGTGGGCGGAAGGCGGAAAGGGCGGAGAAGCCCTGGCCCGGGAAGTCGTTCGTCTGTGTGAAGAAGAGAAGGGCAATTTCACCTTCAGCTATGATCTGAATATGTCCATTGAGGAGAAGCTGGAAGCGATCACGAAGAAGATTTATGGCGGAGCTGGCGTTGCCCTTACGCCCGCTGCGAAAAAGCAGGCGGAACGGCTCACGGCGCTGGGCTTTGATCAGCTTCCCGTCTGCGTGGCAAAGACCCAGTATTCCTTCTCGGATGATCCCGCTCTTCTTGGCGCTCCCGAAGGGTTCACCGTCACCGTCCGGAATCTGAAGGTCTCCGCCGGAGCCGGCTTCCTGGTCGCCCTGACCGGAGAAATCATGACCATGCCAGGTCTGCCCAAATCCCCCGCCGCCGAACGCATAGATGTCGACAAGGATGGCAAAATCATCGGTCTGTTCTGATTACTTCCGTTTTGAAGCTTTCCATGCAAGGATTTGTTCCAATCTCTCCTTATACCTTGCCTCCTGCCCCTGCTCCGTCGGATGATAAAACTTCCGATCCTTCAGTTGATCGGGCAGACACTGCATGGCAGTGATCTTTTCAGCATAGTCATGGGCATACTGATACCCCTTGCCATAATCCAGATTTTTCATCAGCTGCGTTGGTGCGTTGCGGATGATCAGAGGAACCGGAGCATCCGGTTCCTTTTCTATGGCTGCCTTTGCTTCGTTCACAGCGATCTCCATCGCGTTGGATTTCGAGGCCAGCGACATATATACCACCGCTTCCGCCAGGTGCACATTGCACTCCGGAACACCGATGAAATGACACGCCTGATAAGCCGCCACAGCGACCTCCATGGCCCGGGGGTCTGCCAGCCCAACATCCTCGGCGGCAAAGCGCAGTACCCGCCGGGCAATATACAGCGGATCCTCGCCGCCTTCCAGCATGCGCATCATCCAGTATACCGCCGCGTCCGGATCGGAATTGCGCATGGATTTATGCAGCGCGGAGATGATGTTGTAATGCTCTTCGCCATCCTTGTCGTACATCAGGTTTTTCCGGCTCAGGCACTGGGCGACCGTCTCGTCCGGTACCCGGATTCCGCCTTCATCCGCGTCCCCGTTCAGCACGACCATTTCCAGCGTGCTCAAAGCGGTGCGCGCGTCCCCGTTGCTGAAGTCCGCAATGGCGCAAAGGGCCTCTTCTGATATGCTGACGTTTTCCCGACCGAATCCGCGTTCATCCGTCAGCGCGCGGCGCAGCAGCTTCAGAATATCTTCCTGTTTCAGCGCCTGCAGCACAAAAACCTTGCAGCGGGACAGCAGCGCGCTGTTGACTTCAAAAGAAGGGTTCTCCGTTGTGGCGCCGATGAGCACGATGCTTCCTTTTTCAACGAAGGGCAGAAAGGCATCCTGCTGGGCTTTGTTGAAGCGGTGTATTTCGTCGACGAAAACGATGGTCCGCATTCCATAGACCCGGTTTTCTTCCGCCTTCAGCATGACCTGCCGGATTTCCTTGATCCCGCTGGTCACGGCGGAAAAGTCAATGAAGGACGCCTGCGTCTTCAGAGCGATCACCCGGGCAATCGTTGTTTTTCCGACGCCGGGCGGGCCCCAGAAGATCATGGAGGAAATCATGTCGGACTCGATCAGCCGCCGCAGAACCTTCCCCGGCCCAAGCAGATGCTGCTGACCGGCGATTTCTTCGAGCGAAGCAGGCCGCATCCGTGCAGCCAGCGGTTGCCCGAAAGAGTCCCGGTTTTCCGGCTCCAGCAGAGAAGATTCATTCATGGCACTTTCCCCCTTTTCTTCTCCGCATTATACCGTAATTCACCCGGGAATAAAAGCTTCGTTACATGATATACCTTTTTCATCCGGCCGAAGGGTTTGGGGCGCAAGGCCACAGTGTGGCCTTGCGTTAAATAGAAAGGCCACACTGTGGCCTTGTGTTAATCAGGAAAGCCCCCTTCTGTTCGTATACTGATTTCATCCGGCCGAAGGGGTTAGGGGGCGATCGGAAAGCCCCCTTTTGTTCGTATACTGATTTCTCCGGAGGAAATCAGTTCCTCCCGTTGGTCAGGCATTCTTACCCTCAAAGAATAATCCTCTTCAATTCCCAAAGCCAGAGCGGAAACAGGCTCTTTCCCCGGAGCCAGAATCCGGATCTCTTTTCCCACGACAAATGAACGCTCGCGGTATTTCTTCAGAATGTCCTTCGCCCCGGGGTCGTCAGAATAGGCGATCAGCCGGTTCAGCACACCGGCGGCCAGCCGGTTGCGTGCATCGGGAGCGGATCTGCCTGCAAAAACAGATCCCGCCACTCCCCGGATCTCTTCCGGAAAATCACCGTCCGGGATTCGCGTATTGATACCGATCCCGACGATCACATAATCCATCCTGCCGGTTTCACAGTTCAGTCCCGCTTCCGTCAGTATCCCGCACACCTTTCTGTCCCGGATATAAATGTCGTTCACCCACTTGATGAGGGGTGCCTCATCCGAAAGCGATTCGATGGCTTCCGCGACGGCGACGGCGGCGCAGGCGGTCAGCCGGACCGCATCCCGGGCTTCCATCTCCGGGCGCAGCAGCAGGCTCATATACAGTCCGGTGCTGGAAGGAGAAAAAAAATGACGCCCGAGCCGCCCGCGTCCGGCGGTCTGCTCTCCGGCAACCAGCGTGAGCCCTGCGGGCGCATCCTCCGCGGCCAGACCTTTCAGCACGGTGTTGGTTGAGCTGATCGTCGGATAAAAGCGCAGCGAAATGCGGGGATCCGTCAGATAGCGTCGGATCCCTGCTTCAGAAAGCACATCGCTGCCGGAGCCAAGCCGGTGACCTCTCCGCGGCTGTGAGTCAATCTCATATCCGTCCTGCCGCAGCTGTTCAACAGCCTTCCATACAGCCGTCCTGCTGATCCCCAATGCCTCAGCCAGCTCCGCTCCGGAAACATATTCATCCGGATGAGCCTCGAGCATCTTCAGCACATCATCTCGTGTCATAGAATTATTCCTTTCAGAACTGAGTTCAACAACATGATACGACAAATAACAAAAAGAGGTGCCGCCGAAGGGGGTTTGGGGGGCGATCGGAAAGCCCCCCAATATCGGGTAATTACTTACAATGCTTATAAACGAACATATCGATACAATCTTTTTGTCAGCAATGCGGCTAAGACAACTTTGATTCCGTCAGGAATCAAATAAGGCACCACGCACATCCCCAGAGCCGCCCCCAGAGAAATTGCCCCTTTGTTCCGCGCATAAACAATCATAAACCATCCGGTCCCAAAAGCATAGCACAAAAGAATCCCCAGCACCATGGAAACAATCAGCACCGGCATCGTCCGCCCGTGCTTTTTCACAGCCAGCCCGACAACCGTGGCAGTCAGTATAAAACCGACAATATATCCCCCGGTAACTCCAAGCAACGCGCCGGGCCCGCCCCGGAATCCGGAAAACACCGGGATACCGATTGCCCCCAGGAAGATATATCCCAAAACGGCCAGGCATCCGCCCTTCAGCCCGAGCAGCGCAGTCACCAGGCAAACAGCAAATGTTTGCAGAGTAAAGGGAATCGTTGTGGGAACGGAGATCCAGGAGCATACGGTGATCAGCGCAATGCTGACGGCGATGGCAGTCATTTCACGGGTACGTATTCTGGTCATGGTCATATCTTTCCCTCCATTAGCTGAACAACGCAAAGAATATCACGGAAAGGATTCGATTGTCAACCTAAAACGACGATCATGGTTGACAAATGAAAAGCGCTCTTGACAGAGCCGGAGGATTTCCGGGATAATAATCATAACAGGATCCCAATATATTGAATGGAGAGAGGTCAATGATGGATATTCAGAAACTGATATCGCAGATGACGCTGGAGGAGAAGGCAGGTCTTTGTTCCGGGGATGATTTCTGGCATACAAAGGCGGTCGAAAGGCTGGGGATTCCCCGGACGATGGTTTCAGATGGCCCCCACGGTCTGCGCAAGCAGGATGAAAAGGCGGATCATCTTGGCATCAATGACAGCATTCGGGCGGTCTGCTTCCCCGCGGCGAGCGCGACGGCTGCTTCCTTTGACCCGGAGATGATTCGCCGGATGGGAGAAGCGCTGGGTGAAAGCTGCCAGCATGAGCAGGTCTCCGTCATCCTGGGACCGGCGGTGAATATCAAGCGGTCCCCGTTGTGCGGGCGGAATTTTGAGTATTTTTCAGAGGATCCGTATCTGGCCGGGAAAATGGCGACTGCCCTGATTCAGGGCGTTCAGAGCCGGAACATCGGAACAAGCATCAAGCATTTTGCCGCCAACAGCCAGGAGCATCGCCGCATGAGCTCCTCGGCGGAAGTGGATGAGCGGACGCTGCGGGAGATCTATTTCCCTGCCTTTGAGATGGCGGTGAAGGAAGCGCAGCCTTGGACCGTGATGTGCTCCTATAACCGGATCAACGGGGTATATGCTTCGGAGGATCCCTGGCTGCTGACCGATGTCCTGCGGAAGGAGTGGGGGTTCAAAGGCTATGTCATGTCCGACTGGGGCGCGGTTTCGGATCGGGTTGCCGGTGTCGTCGCCGGGCTGGATCTGGAGATGCCTTCCTCCGGCGGGGTGAACGATCGGAAGATCGTCCAGGCGGTGAAGGAAGGCAAGCTGGATGAAAAGCTGGTGGACCTGTGCTGCGAGCGGATTCTGAATATTGTTTTCCGCTATCTAGAAAACGCGAAGCCGGATACCCCGTGGGACCAGGAAGCCCAGCATGCGCAGGTGGCGGAAATCGCCGCGGATTGCATGGTGCTGCTGAAAAATGAGGGGGATATCCTGCCCCTGAACCGGGCGGATGAAGTTGCCTTCATCGGCGAATTTGCCCGTTCGCCCAGGTTCCAGGGCGGCGGCAGCTCCCATATCAACTGCTTCAGAGTTACCGGAGCGCTGGATGCGTCGAAGGGATTGAAGGTGACCTATGCGCCGGGGTATTCGGTTGAGCGGGACGAGGCAACGGACGAAATGATTGCGCAGGCTGTTGCTGCGGCGAAAAAGGCGAAGGTCGCTGTCGTCTTCGCCGGCCTGCCGGACAGCTATGAGTCGGAAGGGTATGACCGCACCCACATGCGCATGCCGGAATGCCAGAATCGGGTCATTGAAGCGGTGGCATCCGCGAACCCGAACACGGTGGTCGTTCTGCATAACGGCTCCCCGGTGGAGATGCCGTGGATCGGAAAGGTGAAGGCGGTGCTGGAGGCATATCTGGGCGGCCAGGCGGTTGGCGAGGCGACCGTGAAGGTGCTCTTCGGGGATGTGAACCCGTCCGGCCATCTGCCGGAAAGCTTCCCGATCAAGCTGGAGGACAATCCGTCCTGGTTGTATTACGGCGGTGAAGGCAACCGTACGGAATACCGGGAAGGCGTTTTCGTCGGCTATCGGTATTATGATAAGAAAAAGATGGATGTTCTGTTCCCCTTCGGATATGGTCTCAGCTATACCACGTTTGATTTCAGCGACCTGCAGATCAGCTGGGACGGGGATGCGAATGGCGATGAGGACTTCGTTGAGGCTGCCGTCACCGTGAAAAATACGGGTAAGCGCACGGGCAAGGCGGTTGTCCAGCTGTATACCGGTGCGGTGGCAGCTGATCCGATCCGCCCGGTGCATGAGCTGAAGGGCTTTGAAAAAGTGGAGCTGAAGCCGGGCGAGAGCCGGGAGGTGACCTTCCGGCTCAATCGGCGAGCCTTTGCCATGTGGAATGAGGAGATCCATGACTGGTATATTCCGGCAGGTCAGTATGTGATTGCCGTCGGCGATTCCTCCCGCAACCTGCCGCTGCAGCAGGAGATCACCCTTCGGGATGCGAAGCAGCTTCCGCGGAAGAAATATACCATGGACAGCATCTTCATGGATATCATGGCGGATCCGAATGCGAAGGGAATTCTCGAGGAGTATATGAAGAAAACCATGGCGATCTTCGGCTCCGGCGAGGGGGAGGAAAGGTCGGAAGCGGCGCAGGAGGCCGTAACGGAGGATATGACCATGGCGATGATGAACTATATGCCGCTCCGCGGAGCGCTCAGCTTCGGCGGAACGGAAGAAACGGAGAAAGCGCTGAATAAGCTGCTGGAAGAACTGAACAAGTAAAAAGCAAGGGCTTTTGCCGCCGGCAAAAGCCCTTCGCTTTGCTCTTCTTCAAATAATGCTCTTTTATTCTTTTTTCTCCTTCTCGACCCCCAGAATATAATCTGTAGTGACATCATATCTCTCCGCCAGCTTAATCACAATATCCGTCGGTATATCCCGATATCCTTTCTCATACCGCCAGTACTGCGGCTGAGTGATCTGCAGATACTCAGCGATTTCGCGCTGCTTCAGGTCATGATCCTCTCGAAGCTCCCGAATGTGTTTGTAATACGGCATTTTTGAATTCCTCCTTCAGATGTGTTGGAATGTTTTGCCCCGGGTGAATTTTGCAAGACAGAGCGAAAACAACCCCAAACGGTTGAAAAACAAGGAATATCCGCTTGGATATCTTGACAATAAGGAATAAACAAGAAAAATGTTTACTGGATATCCATTCAGATATCATTTTGCCGTATTTTCTTTTTTGTTCGCTGAAATGAGCGAGAAAAATGGGAGCGAAGTAACTTCGGTTAAAGGTCCGGCGGCTCCGCACCGATGTCGCTTGCCGGGCGTGAAAGCTGTTCCGTCATGAATTCCGGTCCCAGGCGGCATCAATCATCAGATAGCCGCCCGGCGGAGCTATGCTCCAAACTCAGCGCAAGAGAAATGGAGCAGGCGTCAGGGATCATTAACAGGATGCAGGTTTAAATTTCAATTATCATTATGGGGAGGTGCGAAGGGTTTGGGGCGCAGGCAACAGTGTGGCCTGCGTTGGAAATCGATCCGCAAAGCCCCTAAATGCTCGACAAGTTGATGTATTGCTACTGCCTCTTCTGCGAATCCGGAAAATCCCGCTACGTGGCCGAGTTTGCCAGGTCGCTGTTTTCCTGTGAAACGATCCTCCCAAAGCAGACGCACCACATGCGGTTCAGGGGGCAGATGCCAGCCCAGCAAACAACTTTCCTCCTTCGTAGTGTCCGACGAAGACTGACAGCTTGTTTGGTGGGCAAGCGTATCCACCCAGTAAGCATACCAACCTGACCCATGTCTACAGTGAAGTGCTGGAGGCGGACACGCAGGTGCCTGCGGTGCCGGCGGAAAAGCTGATCCTGCCCGAAAAGGGCCAGCCGGAGGAGCCGCAGGAGTGAAGACACAAACAAGGACTTTTTCCCGACGGCAGAAATGGAAAAAAACCAATCCTTTGTACTTGTCAACAACTTGCAAAGGCCTGAACAAATAGTTGTTAAACTGAAAAGAGCAGTTTGAAACTTTGCGGAATGCCTGACAAGTTTGATAAAAAAGGGGGTTCCGCCGGAGATGTCAGATCTCCGCTCTGTCCGGCGTGCTCATTTCGCCGCGGATGCTCCGCATCATCCGGATGCGGATTTCATCCCTGCTCAGGCCCCGGCTGAAAAGATAATACAGCTTGGCGACGGCGGCTTCCGTTGTGATGTCATATCCGCTGATCGCACCGGCTTCCTTTAGGGCGGAGGAGGTTTCATATGCACCGAGAGCGACCGTGCCATGAGGGCATTGGGAGCAAACGATGATGAAGGTTCCGTTTTCACTGGCTTTTCGAATGATGGGCAGAAGAGCGTCCGCGTATCCGGGAACATTTCCGGCGCCGAAGGTTTCAATCACGATGCCCTTCAGCTTTTCCGTCATGATGGACTGGAAAAGATCGAACTGGATGCCGGGGAAAACCTTGATGACGCCGATCGGTATATTCTGAAGCAGCTGGAGAGCGAATTCTCCCTCCACCGGGGGAAGGAGCATTTTGTGATGATACCGGATGTGAATGCCCGCTTCTGCAAGCGGAGGATAGTTCGGAGAGTCGAAAGCGACAAGATCGTCCGCGGAGTACTTCAGCGTGCGGTTGCCCCGGAGCAGCTTTCCGCCGAAGTACAGACACACTTCGTGCACAGCATCGTTCGCAGCGATCAGAAGCGCAGTCACCAGATTGTCTCTTGCATCATTTCGAAGCTCACACAGGGGGATCTGTGAGCCGGTCAGAATGACAGGCTTCCTGTTTTTCCGAAGCATGAATGAGAGCGCGGATGCGGTATAGGCCATGGTGTCCGTACCGTGAAGAATGACAAAACCGTCATATTGCGAATAATGATCGGCGATCATCTGACCGATCGTGTTCCATTCACGGACGGTAATGTTGGAAGAATCCAAAAGGGGGTCCATATCCACCATATCCCATGAGGGCATGGCAGGATCCTGCAGCTCGGGGAGCATGTTCAGCAGGTCGTGAAAGGTCTTGCCCTGGGGAGCATAGCCGGAGGAGGTTTTGGCCATCCCAATGGTTCCGCCGGTGTAGATGATGAGTACGTGCTTTTTCATGACGCTGGCCTCCGTTTGCTGTCTGTGCTTTGCCTCTTCCGGGAGAAAAGACGCGGGATTTACGGAAAAACGGGAAGGTGAACCAAGCTCATTGTACAGAGCGTGGAAATGTTTGTAAACACTTCCCGGATTGCGTGACAACCGACAATGAAAAAAAGACGTGTTTGCTTTTTTGCGTTAGAGCAATAAAGCGGCGGGGCTTGAAGGTTTTGCGGGTTTGTGATATCCTTTATAAAGAAAATCAGTGCAATAGTCTTTGGGGTTTCGCGAAGGGGGATTGTATATGCGTAAGCTGATTTCCTTTTTTCTGGTGCTTGTAATGGCGCTGGCGGCGGTTCCCGGTGCGCTGGCGGCCAGAACGTATACGCTGGATATCTACTGGGTGGGAAACGGGGATGCTCCGGAGATCCGCGCAGGCGTGGAAGAAGCGATCAATACATATATCGAGCCGAAGATCGGCGCGAAGGTCGTTTTTCATATCGTTCCGTGGGACAACTGGAAGACGGACGCCGTGGACGCGCTGACAGAACGGTATGAGAAGATGGATCTGATTTTTACGGCGGACTGGGAGTATTACAGCGACCTGGTAGCTGCCAATATGCTTTATCCGCTGGGGGATCTGATCGATCAGCACGGGAAGGATATGAATCTCTCCGATTCGTTCTGGAACGGCGTGAAGATCCATAATCAGATCTATGGGGTGCCGACCAATAAGGAACTTTGCGTTCCCATGGGGTTCCTGGTGAACAAAACGGCGGCGGAAGCCATCGGCTGGGATCCGGAGAAGGAACCGGTCACGAAGACGGAGGACCTGGAGCCGTGGCTGGCCAGATACAAGGAACAGAATCCGGACGGATATCCCTTCCTGTTCGACGCGGATCCGGTCGGCCGCTGGGTGGATGAACCGTGGATCAACGACTGGTCTGGGCTGGAGAACAATGCGGTGGCCATGCGGATGGCCCAGCTGGAGGACGGGAGTTTCGACGAAACGGTGTACAGCATCTTTGAAACCCCGGAGCAGGAAGCGCATATCCGCCTGATGTATGACTGGGTGCAGAAGGGATATATCGATCCGGAAACCATCCATTATACGGACAAGGGGCTGGGCCGTTTCGGCCGGGGGGACTTCCTGGTCTATACCCAGGCGCTCAAGGGCAATAACATCAAGGCCGTTGAAATGTATACGGCGAACTACGATGCCTCCTCGGAGCCGTGGGAATGCACGGAGATCATCATGCAGCCGAAGTATATCGTTACTGCGCATACGGCCGGCGCCATGTTCTCCATCCCGATCACGTCCAACAATCCGGACAAGGCCATGCAGTATCTGAATCTGATGCACAGCGATCCGACGCTCGTGAATCTGATGCTGTTTGGCCAGGAGGGCGTGAATTATACGAAGGTGAACGATACCCAGGTGGAGGTCAACCCGGATGCGGCGTGGTACAATGTGCACGCCGGTGCCTGGACCGTGGGGGATGTGTCGCTTCAGTATGTGCTGACGAACGAGGATCCGGAGAAGAATCAGAAGCTGATTGAATTTGCCAACGGCGTTCCGGAAACGGTGTGCCTGGGCTTCCGCTTCAACAAGAAGAAGCTGAATGTGGACGCGGTGAACGCGGTGATCCGGGAATATGGCAATCCCCTGATGGTCGGCATTGTGGATCCGGATGATCCGGAAAAGGGGATCGAAGCGATGAAAGAGAAGCTGAAGGAAGCAGGGATTGACGATATTGTGGCAGCCGCACAGAAGCAGTATGAAGACTGGAAAGCGGCGCAGAAGTAACGGCGGATGAAACGGCGTTCCGGACGGAGGCCCTGCAGGGGCTTCCGTCCCTTGCGTTTTGGCCTTCTTCAGGGTCCTTTGCGCCGGGCTTCCTCCGGGCGCTTGAAAAGTATCCCTGTCATGGGTACAATATAGCAAAGTCATGAAACATGCGGGAGGATCGGATGGCGCTGACTGCTTATTGCAAAAAATGTGGCAGGGAGGTGGAGGCGGGGGAAATCTGCCCCGTCTGCGGAACGCGCCTGGGCAAAACCGCGGCACATGCCGCCTGGTGCGTGGAGCGCGTTCCGGTCAGGGACTGGATGTACTGGAACAGCGTGATGCGCCTGCTTCTGCCGGCCGCGCTGGTGATTCTGGTGCTGGTGATCCTGCTGGAAGGGATCGCGGGAGGACCGGAGAGCGTGGAGCGTATGCTGTCCACAGGCTTTCCGGTGGTCCTGGGCGCGATTTTGGGCGGCGTGCTGCTGCTCGTGCTGGTCATTTTTCTTCTTCAGGGAAAGGAACTGTCTGATTTTGTGGTGGACAGCCGGGGAATTCACGAAACGCGCTATCTGCCGAATCCGACGCCGCTGAAGCTGATTGCCCGGCTGAAATCCCCCGCGCTTGGGAGCAATGCTGCGGCGGTCGTCAGACTGGGAGAACGGGATCTGGCATGGAAAAATGTGGCAAGGGTTCAGCTCTGGCCGGAAA
>OCTW011499553.1_pt1 | contig 26657 bp, 32 predicted proteins | sample 1539671 | NCBI WGS metagenome assembly OCTW01 (sample SAMN02144230, study PRJEB22623) | gut metagenome | biome: sheep rumen | host: Ovis aries | place: New Zealand | reverse complement strand
GTTCCTGGCCATGGTGTCGAACGAGATTATCAACAAGGTCCGCGGTGTCAACCGCGTCTGTTACGACATCTCCTCCAAACCACCTGCAACAATCGAGTGGGAATAAAAAACAATCCTTTGGAAATCGAATGTGATTATTCTAAATCTAAAGTAAATCAATAAGTTAGACCATCATTTTGCGTAATCGTCTGATTCCCAAAGTGATGGTTTTTCTGTACAAGTCCCCTAAAAACGACCCCTAAAAACGACCCCTCACGACCCCTAATATTTGGTGGTTTCATTTATTTGTTGTATCTTTGCACCAAAATTTAGAAGTATGGCAAATAAGAATGGGAAATTATCTCTGAACTACAACCTAAAAAATAAGTCAGAGGATATGTCGTTAGTGTATGTAATTGGCTACTTGGATAAAAGGTTCAAGGTGTCTACCCAACAGTCAGTTTGGGTTAAGACTTGGGACAACAAGACCCAACGTTGCATTGTATCGACAAGTTTTTCCGACAGAATCAATAGAGCAAGTCGCAAGGTGAACAAGTTCTTGGATGCCTTGGACAAGTCTATTGATGAACATTTTGAAAAGTACCCTCCACTATTTAATACACCTAATTGGTTCTATAACAAGGCAGAAAACTTTAAAACGATTATTCAAAAACTTATTGATGAACAAGTTGAAGGTGAGCGTGCGGAAGATGAAAAGAAAGCAATCAAGCCTTTAGAGTTCTTTCAGTCGTATGTTGATAATATGCATAAGCGAGTAGACCCACGAACGAGAAAGTTTATCTCAGACCGTACAGTTGGGCACCATAAGACAGTATTGAAGCGTTTTCAGTCATTCTTTGCTGAGAAGTATATGAAGGATGATTTTTCAGTGTTTGATAGGCACTTCCAAGATGTTTTTATAAATTGGGCATATACAAGTAAGAATTATCGTAGCAATACAATTCCAGCATCGTTCTCTGTTTTGAAAGTGTGGCTGAACGAAGCTGCTCATCAAGGTTTGATAAAGGATGATTCATATAAATCCTATCAGAGCAAGTCATGTGACGTAGATAACATATATCTCACAGAGGATGAAATATCACGGTTGTATGCTTTGGATATACCTACGCTGATAAGTAAGGGCGTGATAGATGCCAAGAGTCGGATAGAGGAAACACGAGACCTATTCATTATTGGTTGTTGGACGGGACTTAGGCGGAGTGACATCAATCATCTTGATAATGCTATATTTGACATTGAGGCTGAGACCATCACCATTGTGACAGAAAAAACTTCCGAAAAAGTAACGATACCTATGCACACCTACATTAAGGAACTGTATGCTAAATATGATGGCAAGTTCCCGCAGATGTGCTATAAGTCACGTTTTATAGAGCATTTAAAAGAATTGGGTAGGCTTGCACAAATTGACGATGAAGTCATAGTGAAGGAAAATAGGGGTGGTAAAATAACAAGCACTAAGCACAAGAAGTATGAGTTAATTAAGAGTCACACTGCTCGAAGGAGTTTTGCTACCAATCTCTACTTGAAGGGTGCGCCAACCATCAGCATCATGAAGTTGACGGGGCATACAACTGAAGCAAACTTTATGAAGTATATAAAAGTGACACGTGAAGAAAATGCTCAACTAATGCGACAGTTTTTCAAGTAGCCTCAACCCACACTTGTTGAGGTTTGATATTGAACAAGTCCAAGTTTCTTCGGAAATTTGGACTTAATTTATTAAATCGTGTTAAAAGATTTCGGTTTTAAATATTTTTTCTATATCTCTGCACATGTAAGCATTTCGTTTACAATGAGTTCTTTAAAATTATGTTTAATTAAAAATTAAAAAAAATGAGCAAAAGATTAACAAAGGATGACAAGCTCGTAATAATGAAAACTATGTACAAGAGTTTCAGTAAGGAACAAGTAGAACACCTTGAACATGTTGAAAATGTAGATGCTCGCTATAAATGTGCGCAACGTTACATGCGAGAATTAAATGAAGGAGAGAGGGGTGAGCGAAAAAAGGCATTAGAATACTATAGACGCTACCGTGAAATCCTCGAAGGGTTGGACTGCATCGAGAATAAACTGTGGACTAACAGTACTAAAATCGAGAACTTCGGCAGACTCTTAGATGCTTGGGGCGACAAGTGTGTTCAACTTGTTAATGAGAACAATCGCAGCCATCTTGAACGTCTTAAACTTGAACGCTCTCGGCACCAAAAGGAGTACATGGAAGCACAATTGAAGTATGACAAGGAGATAGCAGAACTCGAAAAAGAACTGAGGTGAGCCGAGCTCGGCCCACCTCAGATTTACTGATATATAGTATTACCAAATTTTTTTCTATTCATAAAAGTAATTACCCCCACTCAGTAGATTTTATCTGAATATCAAATAGGATTAATTGTCCTTATTTTCAATACTTTAACACATTTTCCTTATATACCTTATTATATTTATGGTGTCATAAAATGGTGTCAAACTTTACAGCCCATCACTCTCTCACTCAATTTCCCCATACAAAGATAATCAAAAATCTTCATATCCGCATCATATATATATATCAATCTATTTAATAATCATCAAAAAAAGCCCCCAAGCCAAATGAATGACTTGGGGGTGAAACTTACATATGGGTGCATTCAAACTCTAAAATCTTATACCAACTGATAATGGTTTTTGGTCACTAATTTTTTCATGAACCTCTGGCTGTGTATTTCCTTTTTGCGTAACGGCTATTTATATGATTTTAGCCCAAGCACATCTATTTTAATCCCATTCGTAATCACCTTCTTCTATATAGCCGATAGCTCCCATTGCGCCGAATATAAAACTACCTTCGGTTATGTTTATACCCGTAGGAAAATATGGTTCTTCTAACCCACCATTAGTATCTTTGAAATATTTTAAGTAAACGAATACATGGCGTTTCCCATCATCTAATCTCTTTTCTATAACGGAATATGGACTTTTGAAATAAAACGACCATTTTCCATCCCTAGGAAGAGCATGATACATTTCACAAGTAGAGCCTTTAAATTGTAATTTGTACCAATGAGGAATTGGATTTCCATATGTTGGCGTGTAAGTCCATACAGAATTACCAATCTTACTTTTTATAAAAGCGAGGTCTTTACTGCCCTTTAAGGGCTTCGTTTCTTCTTTCTCTACTGCAATTTCTTCGCTTTCTTCTGTCTCATCATTAGCAAAAAGATAATCAGCCCCTTTTATGATTGGAAAAGATACCAATGCAGCAATAATAGTCCAATATGCTGCTTTTTTATCCATATTGCCATATCCATTATAAGCCGCCCAAATGACAAGTAACATGCCTATTGCAATACAATAGATAAATACCATACCTTGAAAGGAACTTGTATTTATGGTAAGAACTCCATAAACTACAAGAAGGGCTGAAAGTATTAAACCAACTTTAGCAACCATTGGTATCGGCCACTTCTCGCCCTCATTTTCAACTTGAAGTTCTTCTTCATCACTGATTTCTTCTTTCCCTAACTTTGCACTCATTGGGGTTGGAGTTCCACACTTAGGACAAAACTTTGCACCATCTGTAAGTTCGGTGCCACAATTGCTACAAAATGCCATAAGTCATATTATCAGCACCTTTTGGCTCAATGGGGTGCGGTTAATAGCTATTGTCTAAAGACACACGAAAAAAGTGGAGCCTCCATCCTGCCTTATCCTCAGCGTAGGGCTTGGACTCCCTTGTAATACAGATAAGGAAAATGAGCAACCCCACTTGGATGTATTTCGTGATATACGGAATACAAACCAAGAAGAGCGTCCTTCCCACTATTCTGATATTACATCGGCTTGTCAGCCAACTGTGAAGTGTCCAAGTTCACGCTGTCAGAATAAGCGAAATGCGCTTTCTCAATATGTCCTGCAGTCTTTCAACTGCGCTTCAAAGATACGCATTATTTCTGGAAGAACGCTTGAAAAAAACGTATTTTTATAAAAAATTTGCAATTTGCGATGGTAGTCTCATAGCTCAAACTCTGTTTTTAGTCTTTGTACAGTGGCTATACTGACGTTGGTGAGTTTGGCGGTTACACGGATAGAATAGTCTTTGCGTAGATAGTTGAGCACATCTTTGTACTGCTTTTCCTTCTGTTCCCTGGTTTTGATGCTACCAGGTTTCCTTCCAAGCTTTCCACCATTACGAATATACTGCGCCCTACCAGAATTCAGACGGTATTTAATATTCTCCCTCTCGAATTCATTAGCCATACTCAAACACGAAATATACACAGCCATGAAGGGGTCAACACTGCCATCTTCACGAAGCACATGGATATTCTCCTTTTGCAAGTAAACGTTGATATGCTTGTCAATGCACTTCTTGATGGTTTCCAATACTTCCCAGGTCGAACGTCCCAAGCGTGACCCTTCCGAACACAGAATTTGAGATATTCCATTAGTCTCAGCAAATGTAAGGCACTCATTAAGGACTTCACGCTCGTCGTTCTTCTTTGCCCCAGAAATATGTTCTTCAAACACCTTTACAACTTCCAGGTGATTTAACTTGGCATATGCTTGGAGGTCTTCAACCTGCCTTGATGTGTCCTGGCGATAAACCTGATAGCCACATGAGCTTGTACGAGCAAAGATGACCGTCGTCTGATTACATTTATTAACTTTCGTCATATAATTAATCTTTGATAAATCGTTGAACATGTTTAATATCACTTTTTGAACTTGTTGAGAGATATATCTGCTATTTTTGATAACACCTCTTTTTTTGAGTACATCATACTGTAAACTTGTTACTTTCTGATTGCACTGCAAATTTACGACATTTATTTAATATATGCAACCTTTTAGAGTTAAATCCAGTTAAAAATATTGCATTTATTTGGTATTTGCAATATTTTATCTAACTTTGCACCAAAATTGACGAAATATGGAAAAAGAAAGAACAGTTATTCACTTGGAGATAAATGGTGAACACCACTACTACGGCTCAGTTGCCAACATGTACGAGTTTTATACGAGTGAAGAACTTGGTATCACTTATGCAAGCCTACGTAACTACGGCTTAACGAGTGAACACCCCTACCAAAACAAGAAATGTATTATTCGAAAGGGCGTACTATTATCAAAGAGTGGGGGTAGGGGCATTCGAAAATCTGAACAAGTTGAATGAAGATAGAGACGGCAAACCGTTTTTTCCTGAACTTGTTTCATGCAAAATGCCCATAAACAAAGAACTCGTACAACGTTGAGGCTGTACAAGTTCCTTAATTAAGCGTGGCTAACGTAGAAGTTACTCTCGTGTACATTGTATATATTATTCTGTAAAAATATTTTTTCATCATCGGTGAGCGTTTCTTCATTTTTTCTATACCAACTCACGAAATCCAATATCATTTTTACTCTTTTGATGTTTTTTCGAGTGTTAGGTATTGATTGAAAGCGTTTCACCATGTCAATGTACTTTGGAGCGATATTTAAGAGTTGTTCTTTTTCCATACTGTTTCATCGATTTGTTGCCTAACCAATAGGCTTATGTACTCTTTAACACTAGGGTTGTTGCTTAAAAATTCGTCCATTGTGATGTGATGTTGGGAGTCTATCGCCTTTTTGTAATCTTGGTATCTTCGTTTTGCTGCGTCAGACTGTTTTTGTTTTGTGATGCTAGTGTGATGCCTTCCCCACATTGGATTCTTTGAACCCTCCCTTGATGGTCGTTGATAAAAAATTTTATTATCCATGTTTTATTTTTTGAATTATCGTAATATTTATTATATGAATTATTATGAATTTATTTCATGCAATAAATATATGTAATTTTAAGAAAATATTAAAATCTATTGATTTTTTTATTACTTCAATTATTTTTTATATACATAAGGACGAAAAATAGTTGCAATAGTCCAAGTAGTTTGTTAGTTTATTCTGCTGCAATGAGGGTCTGCTTACCTTAAAAAAAACTATGGTTGAGGCTACACCAATACAAAAGTAGCGTGTACACTCCGCTAATCTTATGCGATGTGAGGGCAACGTTTTACACCATACGACCCTTGATTTCAGAGCATGAAGCGATTAAGTATAAGAGTAATTAGTGTTGTTAAAGACTGATAGGGTGGGACTGAATCAGTGCCTATGAAATAGGTGAAAGAGACAACAAAGTGTGCTGCACTGTAGCAGAACAGTGACCATATATCTTTTATGTACTGTACAGTACTCTCAGTTGGAGCTCTGTTGGGATATATGAAAGATAAAATGGTGGATTGTGTCCTAATGTGAAGGCCCTACTTTGATTTAAAAAAAGTGGTCCTCCTGAATTTTTCAAACCGTTTGATGAAGTAAGTGAATTGTCAATTCATGTAATGGCATTAAGAGGACACAGCCTAACTTCATTGGTGATGCGTTCGTTAAATGATGTTTTTTTTTAGTCGATTTCTTTTCAATTTATAATAAAAGCATTATTTTTGCATAACTAATTGAAAATGAGCATGAACAAAAAAATAGAATACGACCCCTCAAAACGACCTCTCAGAGTGGCAAAATGCCTCCAATCCCTTATTCATACAGAGTGTAGAACAATCGAGTGGGAGTGACCCCTATATCATAACCAAACACAATGTGCAAGATTAAAGGAGTAACGTTAGGAATAAAGGACTGAACTTCAAGGTTCGTCGTGGTAAGATGCTTGTTCGTTTGACGGATGGTCGCGAAGTGTTGGTTCCAGTTAGTTTCTTTCCAGACATCCAACAGATGCCGGTAAAGGAGCGTGAGAAATGGATGGCGCTTGACGACCAGTATTTCACCTTTGAGAACATGACGAGGGTTTACTCTGTGCTTGATGTGTTGAAGGTAGCATAGTGGTATTCTGACTCATTGTTTTTTTGTAAAATGGAAGAAATGGTTGCGCTGTTTCTTCCGTTTTGCATTTCCTTTTGCTACTTTTGTTCTTGTAAATCCATAAAGTAGAAAGAATTATGAAAAAAAGTCTGTGCCGAAGTGGCTAAATCAAGAAAAAAGAAGTACTTTTGCAAAAAATACGGCTCACACTGAACGTTTTTTGCTAAATAATTCTTATCTTTGTGGCGTCGTACGAAAAAAAAGTGCGATGAGACATATTGAAGAAGCGTTTAGCGCTGTTCCATCCGTTGAATCTGGACAATTCACTGTATGTTGGAATAGATAAAACGCTCTTCCCATGATGCATAGTATACTTATGTATATTACGTCTAGGGTGTGAGCTGTTTTCTATATTCACATACAGGCATGTCCAGAGCCAAACGGAGAGTATAGTACTGATTGGCTCACACTTCTTTGTATGCCTAACCTAGAACGAGAGAAACGCCAGGGAAATGAGCCATCTCAGGCAAAAGGAATTGTGGAATATGGTATTATTTGATATACTAAGATACTCATTTAGCAGTTTGGTATGGGGCGTACTTATAGCTGTTGCTTGTATGGCGTTGTTTGTGTTTATTATTAAAGGTTGGTATAAAGATGCCTATTTTTCCCCAATAAGTTATTTAGTAGGAGCCGCTTTGTTTTTGTTCTTGTCTTTTCAATGTATTATGATTGTTGGGTCTCTCAAGATAATTGAGACCACAGATTATTACGAGGCAGAAATCACAGTAATTGTTAATAGTACATATAGCTTTTCAGATGAAGTTACTAAGGTGCAGGCAGATGAAATTATTCAGAGTGTTATTGAAAGACTTCCTATATTACATTATTATATAGCTGGAGGAGAATTCTCTGGGTTTACAGCAAAAGAACTACCTCATGCAATGGCAGAAGAACTCCGTTCTTTTATGCGCTGGTACATTTTTCGTAGAATCCTATGGTGTCTAGGCTTTGTCATTGTTGGCGCCATTTGTGTGATAAAGTCCATGTCGAAAACAAAAAATATGAAGACGGCTAATCTTCACAGGACAGTTGTTTATGATGATTTTTAATTTATTTATATTATGGCTAATCATTTAATTATTGGACTAGGTGGAACAGGTGGCAAAGTGCTACGTGAACTGCGTAAGAGAGTTTATGAAGAGTTTCGAAGTAATGATCCTGAACATGGTGTGTATTTGGACTATGTGTATGTCGATTCCTCACCTGCAGACTTAAACGACAGAAGTGGTTGGAAAGTAATGGGCAAGAGTGTCCATCTCGGTGAAGCGCAAAAAGTATCCATCAATGGCATAAACGCCAGTATGTTACAAAACCTGAATATGTATCCAGGACTTCAATGTTTTATCAATCAGCAAGATAAGCAATTGATAGATCTGCATATGGGACCACTGATTACTGCAGGTATTGGTGGTCAAAGACGTAGGCTTGGTAGAATTTTGATTGCAAACAATTTGAGTGATAAAAGCAGTAGTACCAATTTCAATTCTGTTATAAAAGGTGCTGTAGGTAGACTACAACAATCATCGGGCGACAATGATGTTACATTCCATATTTGTGCAGGTTTGGCAGGTGGTACAGGTTCTGGATCTATAGTCGATGCAATATCACAGATACGTAAGTCTTATCCGTATCAGGAATCAACACATTCTTTTAAGATTCGTTTATTCCTATATGTCCCTGAGAGGAATATGGTTTTTGCAGATCATGATAGTGGTTTTTATCAGGCAAATGGATATGCAGCACTCCAAGAATTGAACGCTATTAGTACAGGACATTATCATCCCCTTGATGTTACGGGTGAGAAAGATGTCTTTACACAGGAAGTTCAAAGGCTATTGCAAGGTGGTGAATCATTTGAGGCAGCCTACTTATATAGTAATGTAAATGAGGCAGGAAAAATCTTAGATATTAGTACAGGCCTTCCTTCTTCTGTTGCAGACTTCATGTTCCAAACCATTGTAGTTGCCAATTTGGGTAATGGAGCTGGTAAAATGTCCCGACTTGTTGGATGTGAGAATGATGGTGCTGGCCCAGAGCAAGATCAGAATGGTGATAAGAATCGTAGTCGTAAGTTCCTTTCATTTGGCATTTCCCGTATTGAGTATCCAGAAAGCGAAATAGATGAGTTTGTTTCATATACTTATGCTATTCAGGCAACAAGGCAGTTAACATACAATTTATGGCAGGATGGCTTAGGTTATGGTGAATGCTCACTTGAAGAAGTTGGAACAGGTTTTGTTGATGAGATAAAGAATACAACTAATCGTGAGCGTTTCAAATTGTCAAATTCTTATCTAACGTTGCAGAAGCCTATTGTGGAATCCCAACACACCAAACGCTGGAAAGATTTCACACTTACTTGGGAGGACAGAACACAACAAGATGCTGGTCTAGTTCAGCAACAATACGAGAAGAAGCAGTGGTTGGCAGAATTTACACATCTGGCTGATGATTATTATACAAATAGTTTCCGTGCTCATGGCGTTAAGAAATTCTTTGAGATACAACGCCAAGAACTCAAAGCCTATGCTCGAAATATCCGTCGTCACATTGAGGGCTTGTTGTTTGAAGAATGGGCTAGCGGCAGCAAGGATAGCAAGAGTATTCTTGAGATAGAAAAGTATGCTCAATTACTTCGTACAGATTGCTCTGACAGAATCTCTGCTTTCAAAGAGCAAATTGGACGATTGGAAGCAGAGTTAGGTGAACAGGCTGGTGCAATTAAAGAGGCTAATGACGCTTGGAACAATATTGGTTGGATTAAAGACGCCCTAACCAATGCTTCATCTAAGATATTCTCTTCTTATAAGACAGCCAAGTGTAATTACTATATTACATCTACTCGTATAGAGGCCTATCATTACGCAGTTTCTTTACTTCAGGAAATATTGATTGAACTTGGCAATATGATTGAAGGAATTCAGGCAGTTAAAGATGAAATGAATGCAATTTTGACAGAGGTTGTAAAGCAAGCTGGTTCTCGTTGTCAATTAAATGCAGCCCAAGAGGATGGCCTGATAAAGAAGTACGATCCTGAAAAGGTTCAAGCTTTGGCAAAACAATATGCTATAAATCAGGAGTTCCAAAGCAGCAATGCAGCAGAAATCCGCACCAAGATGATTGAAGGAATTGGTGAAGACGGAGAAAGAACTTTTGCCAACCTGTATTCTGTTATGGATTACGATACTGCTACAGATATTATATTAGATATATGTACAAAGAATGCTAGATCTGCAATGGAGGATACAGCAAAGAATGACCCTTTGAGCCGTATGGTTGGTGTAAATATTCTAGATAAGCTGAAAGTTGAACTGAATTCAGATGACAAGATTGAAAAATTTGTCAAGGATGCTGTAAATGCTGCCCGTTCATTTGTTCAGTTCAATCCAGAAGAGAAAGGCAAGATAATTGCAGGAACCTCACCTGCTATGCAAACTATGGTGCAGTTGGCTTTGCCAAAAGCGGAAAGTGATTCCACCCAGGCATTCAAGAATAAACTGATAGATGCATTTGTACAGAATGTTCCTGGTTTCACACCGTCCCCGGATGCTGACCTTTCAGAGAACTATAAACCAAATCAGATTGTAGTGGTTTGTGCAAATTCAGGATTCCCCCTTCGCTTCTTGGAGAACATGAAGACCCTAAAAGATAAATATGATCGTTTATTGGCTTCTCCAGAGAAAGCTTTGAATAATATGGTTCTTCATACGGAAAGTTTTGAGAAGCCATTGCCTCCTTTGTTTGAGATGGATTCCAGGGAGATCCTTGAAAACGTGAAAAAACCTTTGTTGTTGGCTTTCGCTCTACAGTTGATTACTCCACAACAGAATCCTGTCACAGGTGAGAAGTTTTATGCAATGAATATTCCAGATGACTTTAGTGACATCAACTGGGTACCTCTTTCAAAGGATTTTGCCGGATGTCTTGATGTGCTTGCTCATGATTTCAAGAAATATCAGATGTTGTCTTCACAGGTGGAGAAAGAATTGCAGAAACAAGCTCGAAGCAATGACCAGAAAGCAGCTTTACGCAAGGCACTTGGTGCAGTGGTTCAGCAAATCATATTACCTACCATGTGCGAAGGAAACCAGTTTGATCCAAAGTACACAGAATACAAAAATTGTGCAATAGAAATATTTAATAATGAACTTAAAGAATTGTAAGTTATATGACAAAGATAAAAGGAATGTGTCGCAATGAAGATTGCGAAATGTGTGACCAAATACAGGAAGCCGAGAAGTCAAATTTTAAATGCGAAAAGTGTGGTAAGGATTTAATTCCTTTTGGAAATAAGACTTCAGAACCTGGTGGCGGATCTAATAAGAAACTTATCGGCATCATTGCTGGTGTTGTAGTCCTTTTGGCTATCATTGGGTGTATTATCGCCTTTAGCGGAGGTAGTGAGGAAAAACCTGTGCCAGCACCTGTACCTGAGGTTAAGGAGAATACTGACAGCATCAAGGCTGCACAGGAAGCTGCAGAACAGCAGCGTATCAACGATAGTCTGGCTGCTGTGGCTGCCGCAGAAGCTGCCAAAAAGCAAGAGGCAGAGAAGAAAGCTGAGCCTGCTCCAGTTGAAACAAAGCCTGCTTCTGGTTCAAAGAACCTTGGCTATGCTACCTTCAAGGGGTCCTGGCCTAACGATGTTAATGGTCGTATGGTGTTCAAGACTTCCCATGTTATTGACAGCAGAGATCCTAAAGGACGCATGGCTGAGGCAGGTGACTATGTGATAGGTGAATGGGCCGATGGGCACTTGGTTCAGGGCATCTGGTATGGTGCTGATAATCAAGTTAAGGGTAGTGTAATTATAGGAAGATAATAAGATGAAAGTCTTATACCGCAGTATCATAGTATTTCTTTTGCTGATGAGGACTTTGTCATCGTCAGCTCATGAATTGAAATTATTCAATTCTGAAATACATGATGCTGCGGCCTATCCTCAACGGGTGGTAATGGATTTCCTGGAACGATACTTTGGTACGGAACTGCCTGCATTAAAGCAAACAACGCTGGAGCATAAGATGGCTGACGACAAGGTTTATTTCCGAAAGGGAAATATATCATCTCTTGCTCAAATTACTGATACGATACCATTTAGCATCGACCTTTTAGACCGCTGCTACGAAGTAAAATGGTATAAGCAGAATGAGCCTTTTGTTACAATAGTCTTTCCGGCTCAGTATGATTTGCTGATGGGCATGCAGCAGAACGATTCTCAACTTAAGTTGAAGGAGAGGATCCTTGCTGCACCAGAGCGTAACGACTCCATCAGAATACCTGCGGATATGGCGATACTGGAAGATAGCATATACATGATGAAGACAGAGATGTTTGAGTTAGAAAGTCTGAATGATGCTATATATTATAATAAGGTACGCGATAAGTATACCCCTGTATTCAATAATACACATCTGGACTTTTCGGCAGCAAACTTGTTTCATGGATTGATATCTGATGCAGACTATCGTATGTACATAGAGCAATCAGTCTATGGAATGAAGACAATCAATTATTCCATAACCTTGCGGCAGTGGCTTAATTATTGTTCAAGGTGCAACATGAAGATATTCTTTGCTGTAGAGGAGCAACGTGAGGATGGCATTTTGGCAATTATTATTTCCCAGTGTAAAGAGTTGGGCTTTAATCATCTTCTATCCGTAGTGATTCCTGACAAATTTGTAAATGACAAAAATGCAGTGCTGAAAGTCCGCTTGACACCTTATATCCCTACGCATAATGTGAAAACGCTATACAAGCAGGAAACAGGTAATCATAAAAGAGTAATATGGCAATGAAGAAATTATTGCTTATAATATTATCGGTCTTTTCTTTTGTAACTATATCAAATGCGCAAACAGCAACGGAGGTTACAAAGAGCATTAACAAGGTGAAACGTGATACGTTGTATATCTATGCAGAGTCTACCAATAAGGATTTGAAGGAGGCATACAACAATGCACGTACCATCTTAGAGATGCAAGTTGGGGAATGGGTGCGAAAGCAGCATCCATCAGAAAGTATCGAAGTTTGTATTGTGAAAGCGAAAGAGAATTTCATGCAACTGGATACTCGTCGTGGTGAACTCTATCGTGCTTTCGTATACGTTAAAAAGAGTGACATTATGGCAGTCTCAGACAAAAGTGAGGTTAAAGTAATTGAGATTGCTCCTACCACTCAGTCAAATCAAATAAAGGCGGAGCCTGCTATTATCATATCAGAGGAATCTGTTTTTAAGGAGGAAACTCCTATCATAGAACTAACATCTGAAGAGAAGCAAATGAAACAGGTTCGAAGTTTCTATGATGTTGAGCCTTATATCAAGGGATTGAAAAGTAGTAATCGCTTGAGGGCTTACGGCAAGTATGCAACAATGCCTTCCAATGAAGATTGCCATTTGTTTGTATACGATAAGCAGGGAAATATTTCTGCAATGCTTCGCAAAAGCGGTGCTACTCAATTTAATTTGAGTACTCTTAAAGAAGATAATGTAAAGAACTATAAGAATTGTGGGGCTATTTGGTTCCAATTAAAGTAACAGAACAATGAAGAGACTACTATCATTTTTCTTTGTGGCTTTATTTGCCGTATATGGTAAAGCCGACAATGTAACGTTTACTATTTCAGATGGTATTGACAACGCTTCTATTAAGACAAAGATGGAGAGCAGTGTTAGTAGAATGCTAACAGAAATCAATGCAGCCCAAGAGGCAGGTCGCAGTCTTAATTTCTCTGCGATGGGCAATATTGGAACACGTGTCCAGCAATCAATGGCAATGCTTTGGGAGAACTCGCCTTTTATCTGTACAGATGGAGAAATCATAGAACACTGCATCACCACAGGAAATGGTTATCAGGTACGTAATATCCCTCTTCTCATGAAACCTACAGGAGAACGTGAGTTTAATGAAGATGAGTATCAAGAAGCTGTTGTTAGTTTCGATAGGCAAGGTAATGTGGAGAGTTTCTACCTCAGTATCTCGATGAATCTTTACATGAATGTCATCAAAAGCAATCTGGAACTGACAGACCTCCGTCGTCGACAGTTAATCCTTGACTACGTAGAACAATTCCGTACTGCCTACAATCAGAAAGATATCAACTTCCTCAATCAGGTATTTAGCGATGATGCTTTGATTATAACCGGAAAAGTAATTCAGCAGAAACATGCTGAGGGCTTTTCTACCCCGAAGATACAATATAATAAGCAGACCAAGGAGCAGTATATCAAGAACCTTCGTGGTGTATTTGCCCGTAATAGCTATATCAAGGTGACTTTCGATGAGATTGAAGTGATGCGCCATCCAGTCAATCCCAATTTCTATGGTGTTACCCTTTTGCAAGGTTGGACCAGCGGTAAGTATCATGATGATGGCTATTTGTTCTTGCTTTGGGACTTTACCAACGAGAGTGCTCCACAGATTCATGTCCGCACTTGGCAGCCTGACAAGATTGGTGGAAAGCCCCTGCCTAAGGATGAAGTGTTTAGCTTAAGTGATTTTGACATTTAATTACTACTTTATGAAAAGAATCGCTTTAATTCTTTTTGCTTGCAGCTCCTTTGTTTTCTGCAGTGCTCAGCAGATAAAGGTAAAGCTGATGGAATATCTGCCAAATGACTTGGCTGCGCGAACACATCCCAGACCTGATGTTAATGGGGTGAATTGTGCGCTTATACGCGTAATTGTTCCTGCAGTAAAAGATATGAAGTTTGATGGCTGGGTAGTCGGAGATTGTACTTATCAGCCTGGTGAGTATCAGGTATATGTCCCAGAGGGTGCAAAGAAGATAAAGTTCCGTCATGAGAACTATGAGCCAGGCGAAATTGTTTTCAATATGCCCATCCAAAGCCAGTGTGTGTATAAGGTCGTGCTGGATATTCCCAATCTTAGTAAAATATATGTTACTCAGAGTAGTGCGATGATTGCGGAAGGAAGCAGACTTTATGAGCTGCGTAAGTATGCAGAAGCACGACGGTCTTATGAAGAGGCAATGAAAGCAAATGATGTCGTTAAGGATCTTATTCCAACTATTCAGAGCAACATTGCCCAATGTGATACCTGCATAGCTTATGAGCAGTATGTACTTGGAGCCTTCAGTAAAATCAGGAATCTTAAAAACAAGCCCGATGGGTCACAGAAGGAATTGGTAGAATATGCTTCTGCAGCCATTGAGTATTTGCAAGTCCTCAACAGGTATAATGAAGATGAATTCTATAGCAGTAAGATCTCTATGTTAGAAGGATTTATAGGTGATTTGCCTCTTGAAGTTCGTTTCACTATTATGCGCTGGGTGAACAATGCCTCAGGGTTCTTTGAAGCAGGCTGTATCCCTAATGTGGAAATCTGGGCTTTCAATGGTGCAAATCCACCTGTCCAAAATAACTATGCCAATGATAAGAAATTTGCAAGTATGGTAGGTAAGTCCAATGAGTTTTCTCAACTGACGGTTTCTAATGCTGAAGGTGTTGCTGATATACAATTGAACAGGAAGGCAATGCCCACAGGTCTTTTCTTTCGTCCCGTAGGTTACGATGATAAAATTAAGATTCAGTATTTGGATTTAAAGACTTTGCTCTCTGAAACTCAGGGAACATACAACAAACGTAGATTTCATTTAAAAATGTTCGCATCTTATTAACAACTTAAAACTTTTTGTAAAATGAAAAATTTATTTATTAAGAGTGTGGCCATCTGTGCCATGATGGTGTTTGTTAACCAGGTTTCTGCTCAAGGCTTTTTGAAGAAACTAACTAAGGCTGCTGACAAAGCAACTTCAACGGTCTCTGAGGTAACAGGTTCCAATACTTCAACGGAAAGTTCAGATACTGCATCTGTAAAACCTTTAAAGTGGGATAACATTCCTGTCTATCATGCAGAAAAACGTGTGTTGACTTTTGAGGATGGAACTCCCAAGACGAACCCCGATGGTTCTCCGATGGTTCGTGTCTTGTTAGTTGACCAATTTAATAATATTCGTAGTGCTGAGGCTGTAAAAGAGCAGCATAAGAAGCTGAATAAGGCTATTACCAACATTCTATTGAAAGTAGGAGGAGGTGCTGCTGTTGGTGTCGCAGGTGGACTCTTAGCTTCAAAGGGTAAAGCAGGTGGTGGCATTGTTGGTGGTGTTGCAGGTGCTGCTGCTGGCCTTGCCTTAAGTGCCAAGGATATCAAAGCTGCAAAGGCTCAGAAAAAATCTCTCAAGCAACAGGAAGAACTCATTGCTAAGTATCAGGAGAATTTCACCAGCGAGGGTACTCCGGTCAATGCTTCTGTTGACGTTTCAAAGATTGAAGGTCTGGATATTACTGATGGTGTCTCGATGTCTGCAGAGTCTTTGAAAAATACGATGGCAAGCGAGTCCTTCAATTCTTCAGACGAAAGCGCCTGGACCATTTAATGATTTCTATTGCTGTGATAACACAATTGCTTGTGTTATCACAGCAATATTGTAACCATTTTTTCGTCTTTTCAGGTAGAAAGTAAGAAAATCAATATAATTCACAAATTAATTAATAAATAATTAGAAAACGATATGGAACACTACTGTCCAAAATGTAAAATGGAAATACCAGCTGATGCCGCTATTTGCCCTTATTGCCGGACACGTATTCTTAATAACTGGGGACTTCCTACTATGGAATCTTTAGGTTTGAGCAATAGTAGTAGCAAGACTAATGGATTTTTGGGAAAAATAGTGCTAATAATCGTCGGATTAGTTCTTGCTTTCATGTTTTTGATTTCACCAGGTATTTTTGTGGCATCTTTTATAAATCTAATGTTTGATTGTTCTTCAGAAACAATAACAACAATTACATTCATTAGTAGCTTTGCTGTATTGATAATATTATTAATAACTTTAGGTTATAAAAGGGGTGGTTATTTTTATCTCGGAGTAGCTGCGTTTTGTACTGTTTTAATGGTTGGAGTGACTTTAAACGATAAAGACAACTTCTTTTTTAAAACATTTAATACAATGATAAAGAAAGATAATTCCAATACAAATAAAACAAAGGAAAAGCCTGCTTCCAGTGCAGTCGCGCCAAAATCAGAATCAACAGTAAAGTTTGATATGATTGAAAAAATATAAAAGACTCTATTGAGAATTTACAAAGATCTGAAACTATCATTAAGGAATTCTATCAGTATGTTTTTAATAAAAAGGAAATGACGGACAAAGTCCTTGATATGTATCTGTCAAAAGAAATAAAGAAATCTCTTTGGACAGAAGATTACGACGGGTGTTATGAGTATTGGAGATTCAAATGTCAGCGCAAGACTATGATCCAGCTGTTGGAGATGTCTGTAGAATCGAAGAAGTTGCTCCTCAAGGGAATGACTGGTATGTAGTTTCATATTTGGATATGGGAAATGAAGGACTGACAAATATAAAAATCATTGATGGCAAAATTGTTGATTTCAAAGTTGACAAATCATTGGGGGGGACGGGAAATTAATAAATTCTGCCAGTCCCTAGTGTCCATATAATTGTTTGCTAAATGATTAGTTGAGAATAGAATAAGGATGGTTACCTGCTCCTGCTTTGGGATTTCACCAACGAGAATGCACCACAATTCATGTACGTACTAGACAGCCTGATAAGATTAGCTGAAAGCCTCTGCCTATGGACGAAGTGTTTAGTTTAAGTGATTTTGATATTAATAAAATTTTGATTTATGAGAGTTTATAATGAAAGACAAAGAAGAAATGGTGATACCATAGAATTTATAGTGCGCGATTGTAGCAACAAAATTTACAGCATAACTAATTGTCCCAGAATAGAATCCCCTTTTTGGAGCAGTCACAAAATCAAATGCTATTTTGGCAATATTAGTGATGGAATAAATATCAAGTGTGGTGTGTTACGAATTCGTTTCGATGGTATTTGTAGTCTAGTGTTCAAAAACTAACTTAGTGTCATTATGAAAATTAAAAGGTTTTTGCGTGCAGTTATAACTGCTATCCCTTATGTTGGAAGCCCATTGGAACAAATATTTTTTGGTTCTCAAGATGATAAAGAAATAGAAAGAATTAAGAAAAATATATTAAAAGGAGATAAAGCATTGAGGATAGAGAGAGACAAAGAAGGTAACGTAATAAATAATCCATTTGATTTTGGAGAGATATGAGAAATAATTTTAGCATATTGAGATTATTTGTTTGCTTTATTTTAACTACCGTCTCCAATAATGTTTTGTCTCAAGACATTGAGGTGAAGAAGTTCGAGTTATTAGAGAAAGACCAGACGGCGGCATTGAGTCCAAGGAAGGACATCAATGGTGTGACATGTGGATTGGTGAAGGTTCTGTTGAAGGAGCCTGGAGCCGAGTTTGAGGGAAGTGTTATGGGCGATGTCCAGTTTACAGGTAAGGAATATCTGGTATATCTGCCCAATGGAACGAAGCGACTGGGAATTAAGCATCCTGACTATCTGCCGACAACCATTGTTTTTGCTGATTATGGTACCAAGAAGGTGGCTTCATCTACTACCTACGAGTTGAAGGTGAAAGCTAACAAGAAGAAGGCAAAAGTAGATGACAGCAAGAAGGGAATGGCTGTATTCAATATCAAGCCCTCTAATGCTATGCTGCTGATAGATGGGCAGATAGTCGATGGCTATAGTGGAGCCTATACCTTGTCTTTACCTTACGGAACTCACTACTATACGGTGAAGCTGAAGGACTTCAGCATTAATAACCAAGTAGTTCATATAGACAAGAATGCCAAGAACATCAATGTTGACTTGACAGAGTATTTTGCTAAGGTTTCAATCAGTTGCCCTACAGAAGATGCTGAACTTTCAATTAATGGAGAACAGAAAGGTGTAGGCAGATGGGGAGGCATGGTGATTCCTGGCAAATACACCATAGAAGCATCGAAGGAAGGTTGTCATTCTCAGACTCGTCAGATTGAGTTGAAAGATAACAATGAGGTATCGGTAGACTTTACAAAGCTGAAAACTATTACGGGAAGTCTTCGTGTGGATTATGAGCCAGCAGGTGCAGATGTCTTACTGAATGGCAAGAAGGTCGGCGTGACGCCGTTGGTGTTAAAAGAATTGCAAGTTGGAGACTACCAAATTGAAGTAAAAAAAGAATATTATGCATCTGCTGCTTTTACGGTAAAACTCCAGGAAGATGGTTTTGTTCAGGAGAAAGGCAAATTGGCATTATCATCTTTCGGTGCACTTTATTACTTCTTTTACAATAATGATAATATAGATAAATATGATTCATACAATGAGACTCTTATTGACTATTATAGAATAGGTGCATATTGTGGATATAAATCAGAACCCGGCTACTGTGAAAGAGATATAGAAAAAATTTCGATGAATCCAGTTAAGGCTGTTCATTTATTAAAGGAAGGATTGAATAAAGGAATACTTAAAAGAAATGATTTTTCTATTTCCAGAATTTTGGATCATTGCGGTTCACTAAATGATAATGATGAAATTATTTCATATCGACTTGCAGTTGCAACCATGAATTATTGGGAGGATTTGAAAGTGCCATATGTTATAGACGGTTTTAAATTCATACCCCTTGCTTGGCATCTGTTCTACGGCATTGGTTGTGACAAAGATGTAGAAAAAGCTAGAAAATTGATGAAACAAGCATGTGCAAAATTCTCTAAATCAATTGATGAAGAAATCGATGAAGCTAGCGTCCCATCTAACTTGAGTTATATAAGAGAAGATTATTCTAGAGGAATAGAAAAAAATAATGCATATGCTTTTCCTGCATGGTATGGTTTAGTAAATGACATGGGGTTATCAGAGGAGCTATTATATGTTCCAGATTATATTCGGGAAAGAGCACCTCAGTTATTTGATACATTTTTCCCTGGAAGAGGTGATTATTTATTTGGATCAGGTTTTTATTCTTTTGAATAGAAACCTTTTCATAGTGTTATACTATTTTTGAAAAAGAATTATCATGAGAAGTTTTTTTATTTTATTATTTTCCATGTTAATATCGATGGAGATTTTTTCCCAAGGCTTTAAGATTACAGAGTTTTCTCAAAACTTAAATGATGGTTCTGCTTTTCACGCTCCACAGGATAAAAATTGTCATCCCTGTGGATTAATCAAAGTAAGGTCTGATAATGCTGATTTGAAGTTTAAGGGCAATATCGTTGGAGATACGGAGAACAAACTCAATGAGTATTGGGTGTATATGGCTCAGGGAAGCAAAACTCTGAATATTCTACATCCGAATTTCCTTCCTGTTACAGTGGATTTTGTAACATTGGGAGTTGATGAGATTGCTTCTAAGTCAACGTATATCCTAACATTAAGTGAACTGAAGTTCAAAAAAGAGAAGTGTGGTTTGGTAGCAACCATTAAACCTGAATCTGCAACATTATATATAGACGATTTACGTATAGACAATATTAGTGGCAATGGTTTTTACCAACTCTATTTGCCCAAAGGTGAGCATATATGTCGCATAGAAGAGAAAGGTTATCGACCCCATGTTCAAGTCATTACGACGGGTAAGGCTGTTCAAAATTTGAATGTTGAGTTGGAATCGGTTATGGCTGAATTGGAGGTTAAGTGTAAGACTGGTACAGCGGAAATCTATATAGATGGAGAGCTTAAGGGAACTGGGGAATGGAAGGGCTCAGTATTAGCAGGTGACCATATAGTTGAAGCAAAGCAGCAGAATTTTGTATCTACGAGCCAGACGGTTTCTATGGCGGAGAAGGAGAAACGAGCACTTATGTTACCAGCACTAAAACGTTCTTCAGGGAAATTAAAAATTTCTACGAATCCCTCAGGAATAAATATCCAAGTAGATGGAAAAGATGTAGGCATTTCGCCTTGTGTAATTGAAGTCGAAACAGGTCCCCATTATGTCAATTGTAAGTCATATGGTATAGAATCAACTCGTAAGGAAATAGCAATAAAAAGTGGTAAGTTGGAAAATGTTTCTTTGGAAATCCGATACAAAGATGGTTATTGGAAAGAACACTATCAAAGAGCTTATAATGGTAATTTGGATGATATCCTTCATCTGACTATTGAAGCTGGTAGACATAAAGATTCAGAGCAAGCCTTTTTTTGGATAAACAAGCATCCTCAGAAGGATTATCTCATTCATAACTGGCTGTCATTTTGGAAGACAAAAAAGGATGACGAGGCCATTTATGGTTATTGGCAATTCAATTGGGTAGAACTGTATAGCTTAGCAGGTAATCCAGAAAAAGCGTTGGAATTATATCCTATTGTAAAAGCAGATGAAGAAAGTAGTGGAGGCTCATTCTTAGGAGAATTGTATATGATGTATATAGGGGATGCCTTTTTAAAAAAGAAGGAGTATGATAAGGCTATTAGTTGTTACGAGAAATCAGGGAATCATGGATATGAGGGGTTAGGTGACTGCTACGCTGCAAAAGGAAATAAGCAATTAGCAGCAAGCTACTATAGGAAATGCCTAAACTCGGATTATCATGAGTATAAAAATAGAGTTGAAAAAAAGTTAAAAGAACTAGGAGATTAAACAAATGAAAGAGGAATTTGTTATTTTTATGGAGAATATGGGACTTAGTGAAAATACGAAACGCCACTATCTCTCAGGCCTAACAAGTAGGATAAAGATATTTGCACAGAAATATCTACCAGACTATGTGAGTATCTTTGACTTGAAGATAGAGGATGCTGTAGGTTTAATTAAGCAACTTGAAAATGATGTGGAGTTTTTGGAATACTATAAAAATAGTAATAACAGCCCATGTTCTGCTTTTCATAAGTATCTTGAATTTATAGATTCTTTGGAACAATCAAAAGATGATAATCTTGTGGGAGCTATTGAAGCGTCTGAAAGTGATGATGCTCCCCCATGCAATGAGAAAATAAGTGTTTGGGTAAATCGATATGAAAGGGATGTAAAAGAACGGAAAAAATGCATAGCAGAAAAAGGATTATGTTGTTATGTGTGCGGGATGAATTTTGAAGAGGTATATGGTGAAATAGGTAGAGATTTTATACATGTACACCATATTAAGCCGTTAGCAGATAATGGGAAAGATATTTCTGAAAACTTGATACCCGTATGTCCAAATTGTCATGCAATGCTTCATCGTTATCTTAAAGAAGACTCGAGGGACTATATAGCATTAAAAAAAGAAATACTCAAATTGAAAAGAAAAAAGACATGAGAGCGTATTTAGTGATTTTTGTATTGATTTTATCAGGCAGCTCTTTTGCCCAAACTTTGCGAGATAGGTCAAGTATGCTTATAGGAAAAGTCGAGTCAGGTGGAACCGTCAGAGACAGGAACAACATGACCATAGGACATTTTGAGAGTGATGGCTCTATAAGAGACAAGAATAATATGTTGATAGGTAAGGTTGAGGCTAACGGAACTATTCGAGAAAGTAGTAATATTCTATTGGGAAAGGTTGAGGCAAATGGTAATGTCAGAGATAAAAACAACATGTTGATAGGAAAGATAGATTCTGATGGCATAGTGCGTGACAGAAACAACATGACTGTAGGTTATGCTAAAGGAGTATCTAAAACGTATGCTGCCGTGTTCTATTTCTTTAACATGTTCCAAAAGTAATAGGGAATAATTATGAAGGAAGCAAAATTTTACGTTGACTTTTGTTTTGAGGCTGGGAGCGAAGAGGGCTTTTCGGCTCATGTGGGACCGCACTACCAGTTTGGCATCAATCTTTCAGACGAAGAGTACGAAGAGCTGTATCAGGTATGGTACAAGAATAACAGTTCACTAAACAGTTGGGAATCTGACTGGACGGAGCATGATGCGTTGTTTGGCAAGCTCAACAATGCTGCAGTTAAGGCACTTAAAATGTTGCTTGAAGCTGAAGAATCAGGAATAAAAGAACCTCTTGATGTGCTGTGGGAGATTTCAAGAGAAACGGAAAAGGAGTTTTAGACTATGGAGCAGAGTTTTAAATTTAAGGTCCTCGTGAATGAGGTGAGTGAGGTGTCGGTGGTGATTCCGGAGGCGTTGCATTTGGAGGTGTGCAGCAGGTTTACAGGGCGAATGGAGCGGATGGAGTTTGGATTTCACTTCTATGAGACGGTGGAGCGGGAGTTTCCTGCGTTGCACCAACGCATCGTGCAGGAGATACGCAGCCAGCTGCAGATAGCTGGCGAGGGCATCTATTACAGCTCGTGTACGGATTGGTTTGAGGAGTAGGGGATATGACTTACAGAGAACTATTAGAGCAGCATTTCAATGTCTCGCGGCGGTGGCGGGATTTGGACGACAACGAGTGCTACCGGATTGTGGGCTTGAACAAGGGGCTGTGGACGGAGGATGAGGTGAAGATTGTACGCCGGACGTACGAGCCCATTACGGAACAGGACGGCTCCGTATGCATCGTGAGGGATGGTGTCAAGGTGTTGGTGAAGGTGCCGTCCGATGTTGAGAGCTACAGCATCCGTGAGGGTGTTATGGAGGTGGATGAACAGGCGTTCGGAGAGTGTACGAAGCTTCGCAGCCTCACGGTGCCTTATACCGTCTGCGAATATGACTTGGAGGTAGCGCTGAGCCATGCGCCCAACAAAGACAGGATGGTGGTCACGCTTCACGACTGGCCTCACGACTGCCGCATATCCGATGAGCTGGTGCGCGACATCGACGAAGGTCTTGTCGACGAGCAGGGCTTTGTCTATTCCAAGGACAGGAAACGACTGCTGAGAGCCGTTGCTCAGTTGGATGAATACTTCATCCCCGAGGGCGTGGAGAAGATAGAACGATTGGCGTTCAACGGCTGTCGTTTTGAGACGCTGCATGTGCCCTATACTTGCAGGCTCGACGAACTGGAGGAAGAAGAATATCCCATCTTTGGCAGCGAACGGGTGGCTGGCGACGTCGTTCAATGGAGCGTGCCTTACGACCGGCAGGATGAATGTCCCGACTGGCGGTGCATCAGCGACCATGAGGAGGTGATGGAGCGTGATGGCGTGAGGTTCTCGCATAACGGGAAGCGGCTGTTGAATGCAATGGTTGGCTTCGATGCAGTCGTCTTTGAAGTCCCTGAAGGCGTGGAGACCATCTGCGATATGGCTTTCTCCATGTGTCCGAAGCCTCTTACACTCGTTATTCCTCCGTCGGTGAAAATGATAGGCAGCGACCTCTTCGGCAGCGAGGGTGGGAGAGTCGTACTGAAAGATTTCGCCCTGAAAACTTGCTCGTTTGCCAAATAATGCTTAATTTTGACCTTCGGTCGAAAGTAGGCTGCATCTCGGAAATAAAAACAAAAAAGCCTTTTTTTATTTTGTATTTCGCTCGATTTGCACTACCTTTGCAAGCAATTACGCTATTAACCCACACTTATGATGCACGCAGGACATAGGGCTTATAAGGGAGTTGATCAAAGGAGCCCCGGTGATCCATTATACAAGAAAAAAAGCAATAACGATATATGGCTAAGAAAAGCAAGAAGAAAGAGGACGAAACTAAAAAGGTGGTCGAAAAATGCGACAACCCTAATGAGGTTATTGCAAATTGTGATAACCTCCGTTCCCTTAAGTTCTATCCTTCATTGCCGTATGCTTACACAGAGCAGGGTACGTGTCCGATATCGAGAATATCGAACAGTTGATCATGGAATATAACCGTAAATAATCTAGCATGATGAATGACGAATTAAAACTCAGATTCTTGAAGGAGTTGTCGAAAGGAAATGTCAGAATCGGACAGTTTGTCATTGAGGTCCATGGCGACAACCATTACCATGAAAAAGATATTGAGAACACCTTAAATCAGTATTCGGACGCACAGGTGTGTACGGCATTGGGCAACATCGTTGGGAAGGGCAAGGCCATCGACTGTAAACAAAAATGGGCTGGCGCCTATTGGTTTCTAAGATGGGCATGTAACTATCCGGTCAAGGCACAGGACTTCTGTGCGAAAATAAACAGCCTGCATCTGCCTGATGACTTGGAATTTAAATGTGAATACAACAACATCAGACCACTTTCCACGCTGTCCTTTATGAATGAAGATGCCCGATTCCTGGATAAAGTGAGATACAGCAGGGATGATGAACCTGTGTTCATGCAGATGAGGGACGTAGTAAATGCTCTTCGTGCAGAACTGGTGAAGATACACATGAAGCGATAGTACTTTTAGCAAAATCTTAGCAAAACGTTAGCAAAATCTTAGCATTCTGTTGCACTGCAACGGGATGCTTTTTTTTATGCCTAATTTTGCGATTGAAAAGTTGGCCGACTTCTTTGAGAACAAGTAAAAACAAGTAAGAACAAAAAAAAGAAAAATTTGACTGAAGCGCAGATGCAGGAGCTGCTGCTGCGCATGAAAAAGAATTACACTTACGATGCTGCTACAGGCAGGCTGACCAGCAGCCGATTAGGGCGAGCGGTAAGGGGTAAGAAGCGTAACAAGGATGGAAATAAGTTTCAGACAAGTATATATGGTAAATCGTTTTATTTCCACGACCCTTACGAGGCGTTCTACCATCTGACACTGCTCGGAAGAAGATACAAAAGTGAAAAAGTATAACAATTTTAACGTGTAAACTATGAAAAAGAAAAATAACATTTTGCCTACCGTTGAGGAGGCTAAACAGCGCATTGAGTTGTACAACAACATGAAGCATGCGATGCGTGATCTGTCGCACGACGAAAAGAAGCATGTATTGCTGCTGCTGACCGTGTACTTGGATTTGATGGAGTGTTACCAGCTCATGGAAAAGAGAATTTCCCTGGTCTATAATCTGTGCGCTGTCTTGATGTTCGAATATCTCTACAAGGCTGGGCAGTTGAGTGCAGCCAGGGTCGGCTTCGACCCCGACATCCGCAAGCATATTGAGGACGTAATCATCACGATAGCCAAAGAACATGATGCAGATTGAAAATTTTGACAACGACATTGTTCGGCAGTTGGAGAACAATGGGCTGAAAAAAGGTGACAGGGAGCAGCGGATAAAGCTGCTCCTGACCTACACCTATATGGCCGTAAAAATGTACTGGGCAATGAGCCAAGAGGACAGGATTTTTGCCTCGCAGTGGCATAAAAAATTCAGACGTTCTTTTTCACTCAGAAATTTCTTAAAAGAGCGTAAAACAAACAGCAGAAAAAGTTATCTCCCTCCTGCACCTCCCATGCTTAAAAAAGAATATAAAGAAAAAACGGATAAAAACCCACCCACCGAAACGCGCGTGAAGAGGACATTGAAGGTTCGTCAACATGAGTTTTGGAACGAGTTGCTGACGTTTGAGGAAAAGTACGACCGGGAGACATTGCTGAAGTTCTACTACTATTGGTCCGAGCAAGTGACTGGTCGTCGGAAGATGCGTCTGGAACTCGAAACATCGTGGGAAACGGCATACCGATTGGCGGGATGGGTCAAGCGCAGTTATCAAGCCATTGACGAGGCCGCCGCCCTGCGACTGGAGCGTGCCAAGGGTAAGGCGACTGAGAAGCAGGCAATCGCCGTTGCCGCCAAGCGCGAAGAGGACAATGCACGGCTGGAACGTGAGATTGCCGAGCGCAAACAGGGGGCCGTGTCGTACGAAGAATGGTTGAAGATTAAAGAGGTATGAAGGCAATGCTGAAATCGGAACTGGCACGTGAGGCAGGAGTCAGCTTGAGGACGTTCAACCGATGGTGCAAGCCCCACCACAAAGAGCTCGCCAAGATGGGGTGGAAGCCCCGAATGAAGCTGATGCCGCCTAAAATTGTTGCCTATTTAACTGACAAATTCTGCATTTAAGTGACAGAAACGGACAGAAACGGACAGAAACGGACAGCGCCATTGCGGCATGTAGTAACT
>OCTW013418086.1_pt1 | contig 26665 bp, 18 predicted proteins | sample 1539671 | NCBI WGS metagenome assembly OCTW01 (sample SAMN02144230, study PRJEB22623) | gut metagenome | biome: sheep rumen | host: Ovis aries | place: New Zealand | reverse complement strand
TCACCCTTCATCCACCCCAGTAACAAGCCTTCATCTTTCATCCATCATCCTTCATCCAAACCAGCATCAAACCTTCATCCTTCATCCATCGCCCTTCATCCACCCCAGTAACAATCCTTCATCCTTCATCCTTCATCTTTCATCCACCCCATCATTCCCATATGGCACAAAAAAGGGAACCCTTTCGGGCTCCCGTGATATAGTGGAAGACACAATGTGTGTCTGTGAGTGCTGCGCTTAGAGCTTTGAGGCAACATGAATGCCGAGAGCTACGGTGATGGCGCAAATGATGGTGGCTACTGCCGTTACTGTGAAATATGCCATTGTGTTATCCTTTCTCGTTTTATGGTTACTAAATAAGGTCTGTCGCATTGCTGCCGGCCTTCTAAACATTCTCTTTTTTAAAGCCCGTAGGCTTCAGACAGCGTCTGGTTCTTACTTTGAGGTAAGGCCATACTTGCCGGCCACGACCAAAACGACTGCTGAGAGGGCTACCATTAATGAAATCATTGTCATCATTTTTTTCCTTTCTCTGCTTTAAATTGTTATCCTAAATACTTTTTTAAACACTTCATCCACAGCATCTTGGCTGGTGGACGGGAGCTCGCTGGCTCCATTCTTTTTACTTGTTATCCTTGTTTTGACGATGCAAAGGTAAGGGGTTTCTGACGAATGACAATGGGGGGAAGGGTGGTTTTGGCAGCTTTCGGGCGTTTTTTTGACGAGCGTCAACGGGTTTGACATGGGTCAATCTCGTAGGCTGCGGCGAGGGTTTCGCCTGCGGCGCAACACGAATGTCCATGAATACACATGAATTTTCTTGGACACAAAATCACACTAAAATCTATTTAAAATATTAAAAGAGGCGGGGAGACTTATCGTTCCTGAAAATCTGATGATACGTGAAAGCTTGTTGTAGGCGGGGGTATTCGCCTGCGGCGCTACACGAATGTCCATGAATAGACATGAATCATCTTGGACACAAAATCGCACTAAAATCTATTTAAAATATTAAAAGAGGAGGGTATACTTATCGTTCCTGATAATCTGATGATACGTGAAAGCTTGTTGTAGGCGGGGGTGTTCGCCTGCGGCGCTACACGAATGTCCATGAATACACATGAATTTTCTTGGACACAAAATCGCACTAAAATCTATTTAAAATAACAAAGGAGGCGGGGATACTTATCGTTCCTGAAAATCTGATGATACGTGAAAGCTTGTTGTAGGCGGGGGTATTCGTCTGCGGCGCTACACGAATGTCCATGAATACACATGAATTTTCTTGGACACAAAATCACACTAAAAATCTATTTAAAATATTAAAAGTGGCGGGGATACTTATCGTTCCTGAAAATCTGATGATACGTGAAAGCTTGTTGTAGGCGGGGGGGTCGCCTGCGGCGCTACACGAATGCGCATGAATACACATGAATTTTTCATGAATATTTATGGCTTATTACATGATTATTCGTGCATATTCGTGTAGCGCCGCAGGCAAAAAGTCCTGTAACGAAGAACATTCACGTATAATCAGATTTTCAGGAACGATGAGTCTCCCCTACCTCTTTAATATTTTAATTAGATTTTAAAACGATTTTGTGTCCAAGAAAATTCATGTGTATTTATGGACATTCGTGTAGCGCCGCAGGCGAAAAGTCCTGTGACGAAGGCCATTCACGTATCATCAGATTTTCGGGAACGATGAGTCTTCCCCGCCTCTTTGTTATTTTATATTGATTTTAAAACGATTTTGTGTCCCTCGCCGCAGAAGTGTTATTATGTCTTAAAAAGAATGGTTAATCGGGAGAAAAGCCGTAACTTTGCGCTATGGAACAGAAAGCGATGGCAGGCAATGCCATGAAGATAGCGTTTCCCCTTCTGCTGGGTGGGGCCATCCTGTGGTGGATGTACCGCGGGTTCGACTTCAGCCAGGTGTGGGATGTGCTGGCGCACGAGATGTCGTGGAGCTGGATGCTTCTGTCGATGCCGTTCGGCCTGCTGGCGCAGTTGCTGCGCGGTTGGCGATGGTGTCAGACACTGGAGCCCATCGGCGAGCATCCCCGCACATCTACGTGTGTGCACGCCGTGCTGCTGTCGTATGCTGCCAGTCTGGTGGTGCCGCGCATCGGGGAGTTCATGCGATGCGGGGTGCTGAAGCGCTATGACGGCACCTCTTTCCCAAAAGCGCTGGGCACAGTCGTCACCGAACGTGCAGTAGACTCGCTGCTTGTGATGGGGGTAACGGGCCTGACGCTGCTGTGGCACATGAGCATGTTCGGCACGTTCTTCGAGAAGACGGGCACGAGCGTGGACTCGCTGCTGGGGCGTTTCTCGCAGACAGGCTGGTGGGTGACTGCCGTCTGCGGCGTGGCGGCGCTGCTTCTGCTGGCATGGCTCATGCGGAGGCTTACTATATATAATAAGGTAAAGGCCACGCTAAGCGGACTATGGCAGGGGGTGGTGTCGCTGAAAGACGTCAAGAACAAGTGGATGTTCGTGGCTTTCACATTGGGAATCTGGCTGAGCTACTTCCTCCATTACTATCTCACCTTCTTCTGCTTTCCCTTCACCGAAAACCTCGGGGTGTCGTGCGCGCTGGTGACGTTCATCGTGGGCAGCATCGCCGTCATCGTGCCCACACCGAACGGTGCCGGGCCGTGGCACTTCGCCGTGAAGACAATGCTTATCCTCTATGGCGTGCAGGACGAACAGGCACTCTACTTCGTGCTCATCGTGCATACGCTGCAGACAGGACTGGTGGTGGTGCTCGGGATATATGCCTGGATGGCGCTGGCTTTTGAGTCGAGAGGCGAAGGTCGAGGTTCGAGCTACGAGGTGCGAGGTGCGAGGTGCGAGGATAGTGTAAAGGCGATGGGGAGTGAATAAAAAACCATGAATAATTGGAAGAATAATACATGAACGACTTCTACTACAGGAAACTGGATGCATATCAATTGGCCAAGACGCTTGCCCTTGAGATATACAAGCTGGTGAACACCTTTCCCGAGAGAGAGAGATACGGGATGTGTGATCAGCTGCGACGAGCTGCCATCTCCATCCCTTCAAACATAGCAGAGGGAACAGGGCGCTTCAGCATAAAAGAAAGAATCCATTTCCTGAATATCTCATACGGTTCGCTGTGTGAGACCATGTGCCAGATGGAGATAGCAAAAGACTTGGGCTACATCTCACAGGAGGCATACTCTGAGACAGAAGACCTGGCTTCGAGAGTATCGATGACCATATCAGGACTGAAAAAATCATTATCTAACAAACTTAATACTTTTAACCCAGAATGAGGGACAAAGGGTAGACAGAGGAAGGCAGGGGCATAAACATTTCTCGTACCTCCGCACCTCGTACCCCCGTACCTCGAAAAAACGAAGAAAACTATGCGTGAAATCAGAAATCTGAAACCGGAGTGCATCTGGAAGAACTTCGATGCACTGACACAGGTGCCGCGTCCGAGCGGCCATTTGGAGAAAATCCAGCAGTTCTTACTCGACTTTGCCAAGGAGGCAGGTGTTGAAGGCTTCAAGGATGCTGGTGGCAATATCGTGATGCGGAAGCCCGCCAGCCCGGGCATGGAGGGCAAGAAAGGCGTCATTCTGCAGGCTCACATGGACATGGTTCCGCAGAAAACGCCCGAGTCGAACCACAACTTCGAGACCGACCCCATTGAAACATGGATCGACGGCGAATGGGTGAAGGCCAAGGGCACCACGCTGGGCGCCGACAACGGACTGGGCGTCGCCGCCATCATGGCCGTGATGGAAGACAAGACACTGGTGCACGGACCCGTGGAGGCCCTCATCACCGCCGACGAGGAGACTGGCATGTATGGTGCCAACGACCTGCCCACGGGCGAGCTGAACGGCGACATTCTGCTGAACCTCGACTCCGAGACATGGGGCAAGTTCGTGATTGGTTCGGCCGGCGGCATCGACGTCACCGCCACGATGGAATACAAGGAGGCCGACACCGACCCCGAGGATGCGGCCGTGCGCGTGACGCTGAAAGGCCTGCGCGGTGGTCACTCCGGACTGGAGATACACGAAGGACGCGGCAACGCCAACAAGATGATGGTGCGGCTGGTGCGCGAGGCCATCGAGGAGCTCGATGCGCGGCTCGCCTCCTGGCACGGCGGAAACATGCGCAACGCCATACCCTTCAAGGCCGAGGTGGTGCTGACACTGCCCAAGGACAACGTGGAAGCGCTGAAAGAACTGGTAGACGACTGGAAGGCCGACTTCGCAGACGAATACAAGGGCATTGAGAGTGGCATCGAGCTGATTGCCGAAGACGTGGACACGCCGAAGACGGAAGTGCCCGTGGAGATTCAGGACAACATCATCAACGCCATCTACGCCTGCCACGACGGCGTGGTGCGCATGATTCCGAGCTATCCCAGCGTGGTGGAGACATCCTCCAACCTCGCCATCATCGACATAGAGGACGGCAAGGCCGTGCTGAAGATTCTGGCCCGCTCGAGTCGCGAGGACATGAAGGACTATGTGGTGAAGATGCTGGAGAGCTGCTTCAACATGGCCGGCATGAAGGTGGAGACGGCTGGCGGCTACGGCGGCTGGGACCCGAACCCCGACTCGGAGATTCTGCACCTGCTGATGAAGGAATACAAGGAGCTGTTTGGCGAAGAGGGCATCATACAGGTGGACCACGCCGGACTGGAATGCTCCGTCATACTGGGCAAATATCCGCATCTCGACGTGGTGAGTCTTGGGCCTACCATGCGCTCGCCCCACACCACAACCGAGCGTGCGCTCATCAAGACCGTGGAGCCCTTCTGGCAGTTGCTGAAGAAAACGCTGGAAGACATCGCCGAGAAATAGTCCTTAGAGCGTTGTTTTTGCGGAGACACGGCGGTCATCAGCCGTACCTGCTTACACGCAGGACTTGAAAAATCAAACCCCACCCTTGCCTCTATCCTGAATGGAAGGAGAGGAGCTGCCGCCGACACGATGCGCAGCAGCTCCCCTCCCATCTCAGGGGAGGGGCCAGGGGTGGGGTTTTTATCTGTCATGAAGTTCGGGAACTTGTTAAATGGCATCAGCAATTGAACACATTGTTTCTGAGGCCCTCCCCTTCCATTGTCTTCATTTTTCACCCGCAGCACTACTATTATTATCTGAAGAGATTGGTGAAAAACGAAGAGAAAACCATCGAAAGTGAAGATTGAAAGCGTCAATTTTGCGAAACGATTCCATTGATTTTGCTGAACAATTCCATTGATTTTGTTGAACGATTCCATTGGATTTGTTCAACGATTTCATTGGTTTTGTTGTCGGAAAACGACAGAATGACGACGCGGAAACGCCAGTTTGCTCAGCAAAAGGCGGCAGATGAGCGCGAACATTCCTTTTCTATTGGAACGTAAATCCACATCTATCGAACACGAAATCCTTTTTTGACGCAGGAGTTCTCTGCAAGCAGAGCGTCCAAGGCCACCGGCTTTTTCTTCACTATGTGCCATCATTTTTTCGGAAAAAGTGATGGCGGAAAATTTTTTTTTCGTACCTTTGCATCCGTTAAACCAAAATTACATATAGAAATGGACGATTATCCGGCGGAAACTTTTCAAGTGAACGCGTGAGGATGTGGCGCCGGGCGCTAATCCTCGCGGAGATGGTTTTGTATTCATCTTTTAAAAATCTTTGGAGGATTAGCAACAATGAAGACCTATTGGAACACAAGCAAGGGCTTGCGGACAGTCACCGAATGGGAGCCCAATTGCTGGATTCAGGTGACGTGTCCCACCGACGACGACCAGCAGGAACTGGAGGAACGCTTCCAGATACCCGACTATTTCTTCAGCGACATCAGCGATACCGACGAGCGTGCCCGCTATGAGTACGACGACGGCTGGATGCTCATCATCCTTCGCATACCCTATGTGAAGGAGATACGCTCGCGCACGCCCTACACCACCGTGCCGCTGGGCATCATCCACAAGCGCGACGTGACCATCACGGTGTGCTACTATGAGACCAACATGATGCTCGACTTCGTGAGTTTTCAGCAGAAACGCGGCGAGGGATTCACCGACTATGTGGACATGATTTTCCGTCTGTTCCTGTCGTCGGCCGTGTGGTATCTGAAACGACTCAAACAGATCAGTCTGCTCATCGACAAGGCCAAGCGCGACCTCGACCACAACGTGGACAACGAAAGCCTCATCGGACTGTCGAGGCTGCAGGACTCGCTCACCTATTTCCAGACCTCCATCCGCGGCAACGAGAACCTGCTGGCCAAGCTGAAGTTCAAGCTGCAGGTGGACGAACTCGACGCCGACCTGATTGAGGACGTCAACATCGAGATGACACAGGCCCGCGAAACCACCAGCATCTACTCGAACATCCTCGAGTCGACCATGGATACCTACCAGAGCATCATCAACAACAACATGAACAACGTGATGCGCACGCTCACCGTTGTCACCATCGTGATGATGTTTCCCACCCTTGTGGCCGGCCTGTTTGGCATGAACCTCATCAACGGAATGGAAGACAGCCCGCTCGGCTTCATCGTTGCGCTCATCATTTCCATCGGCGGAAGTGGGCTCACGTGGCTCTTTTTGCGCGCAAAAAGGCTCATTTGAGACACAAATTGTAAAAAAAACGGCGGAAAATTAGGATCTTTCAAATATTTTAAGTAAGTTTGCACCCTCATAAACCTTGATTTACGAACTAATTATCATTAAGCCAAATGATGGACTCTCAAGAAAATGTCCTCGAACAAGAGGAGCAGTTGGAAAAAAACCAAGTAGAAGAAACGGCAGCGAACGAACCGGCTGCTGAACAGGAAACCAGCGTGGCTGCCACAGAAGGCAGCGATGCAGCAACCGACAGCGAACCAGAAAAAGCCGAAGAGGTGGAACAGCGCGTCTATGCCAACAAGCAGGAGGTGGTGGAAAGGCTCAAAGAGCTGGCCCACGGAGAAGAAACACCTTCGAAGGAGGAAGTGGACTACCTGAAGACCACTTTCTACAAGATGCACTTCGCCGAGCGCGACGCTGCGCAGAAAGCTTTCCTCGATGCAGGCGGCGATCCAGAAAAGTACACCGTGCTGCCCGATGAGGACGAAGAGACCTTCAAGGCTGAAATGGGCATCATCAAGGAGCGCCGGGCCAAGGTATTCCAGGAACAGGAAGCCGAAAAGCAGGAGAACCTGAAGAAGAAGCTCGACATCATCGAGAAGATAAAGAACATGGTGACCTCGCCCGAAGAGGCCAACAAGTCGTTCCAGGACTTCAAGAAACTGCAGCAGGAATGGAAAGAGATTAAAGCCGTTCCCGCAGAAAAGGCCAACGAGCTGTGGCGCAACTATCAGCTCTATGTGGAGCAGTTCTACGACCTGCTCAAGCTCAACAGTGAGGCTCGCGAATACGACTTCAAGAAGAATCTGGAGATAAAGACCCGCCTGTGTGAGGCCGCCGAGAAGCTCGACGAGGAGACAGACGTCATCAGTGCTTTCCATCAGCTGCAGAAACTCCACCAGGAATTCCGCGAGACAGGACCAGTGGCCAAAGACCTGCGCGAAGAGGTGTGGGCACGATTCAAGGCCGCTTCCACCGTCATCAACAAGAAGCACCAGCAGCACTTCGACGACCTGCGCAGCCGCGAAGAGGAGAACCTGAAGAAGAAGACAGCTCTCTGCGAGAAGGTGGAAGCCATCGCAAAGGAAGAGAACAAAGGCTCGGCCGACTGGGAACGCCACACAAAGGAAATCATTGAAGTACAGGCTGAATGGAAGACCATAGGGTTTGCTCCGCAGAAGATGAACGTGAAGATTTTCGAACGCTTCCGCGCCGCCTGCGACGATTTCTTTGGACGCAAGGCTGAGTTCTTCAAGGACATGAAGGCAAAGTTCGCCGAGAACGCCGACAAGAAACGCGCTTTGGTGGAACAGGCCAAGGCTCTGCAGGACAGCACCGACTGGAAAGCCACCAGCGACAAGCTCATCGCCCTGCAGAAGGAATGGAAGACCGTGGGCATGGTGCCGAAGAAACTCGGCGACCAGCTGTGGAACGAATTCCTCGGAGCCTGCAACAAGTTCTTTGAGGCACGCAACGCCGCCAACGCCGGCACCCGCAGTGCTGAAAGAGAGAATCTGGCACAGAAGCGCGACATCATTGCACAGCTGAAAGCCGTGGCCGAGGAGGCTGGCGACAACGTTCAGGAGAAAGTGCAGGAACTCGTGGAGAAATACCAGTCCATAGGTCACGTGCCCTTCAAGGAGAAAGACAAGCTCTACAAGGAGTATCACGAGGTGCTCGACAAGCTCTACAAGGAACTCAACGTGAGCATTGCACGCCGTCGCCTCGACAATTTCAAGAGCAACCTGAAGTCAATGGCAGAGCGTGGAGGCGAAGCACTCGACAACGAGCGCTCACGACTGATGCGCCGCTACGAGGCCATGAAGCAGGAAATCCAGACCTACGAGAACAACCTCGGCTTCCTGAATGCCGCATCGAAGAAGGGCAACTCGCTCATCGACGAGATGAACCGCAAGGTACAGAAGCTCAAGGACGACTGCGAACTGGTGCGCCAGAAGATTAAAGCCATCGACGCTGAGAACAAGGAAAGCGAAGAATAAACGGTTCAAATAATTACGAAAGCCGCTGCCCTCTCCGATTAAAGGGCAGCGGCTTTCGTTTTTATAATGTTGATAAGACAACCTATTCTTCATCGTTTAGCAACGACATGAATGCCTGCAACAGGTAGTCGGGCTCATAATCGTCGGCCTTGATGCGGCAATTGGCAAACACCGTTTGTCCGCTGCGGCAAACGACAGCCACCTCTTTGATGGTTCCCTTCTTCACCTTATAGAACATCTTATTCTTGTTGTCATCTACATAGCACTCATAACCCTCTGGATCAATGTGGCTGATGATGCTCATTAGGCAAAGGCCTGTTTCAAGGGATAATTCATACTTCTGCTGTCGTTGCAACATGCAGTCGCCGATGCCTTCCACTGGATAGTCATCCATATCTTCGGTGCTGAATCCATTCTTTCTTCGCTCCATTTGGTTTGGCATCAGCTTTCCGATAGCTTCCATCGCCTCCCGTGGCGACAGCATTACGTCAACCATCTGCATCTTTGGCTCATCCGACGCTGCATACTCCTCGCCTATCTTGGCTGCCATTTCCCGGAGATGTCCGTAGAGCCTGTCGGGAGAAGAACTCAGAGAAAACATGGCATCAATGCCTTCTTCGTCCATGGTGATGCTCCTTACAGTACGCCCGTCATTGGTATAATAGATGGTGAGCGAATCGCGCTCGCCATTTTTCATCATGTCAAGCAGCGATATGGTATCACCCAGCAGATAGAGAGCCGACTTACCGTCACTGTACACTTTTGCCCCGACAATGGCAACCTGTTCCAGAAGTCCCTTTGATGCCACATTCTGGTTTTTCGTGTCCACGAGGTAAGGCTTGAACACACAGACATCAAGAGAATCGTTGTACAGCTTATATGACAAGACATAGTCGCGTATGTTCAATCCCTGTTCTTCAATGAAAGCCCTTGCCACGCTGTCGTATCGTTCTTCCTCCCTTTGTGTCATTAGTATCTTATGATACACAAAGCCAAGTTGCTGCGGGGTACCCTCTTCGAACATCATTGGTATCACGCGGCTGGTTCGCGTCACTGGATCGTGCCTCATCACCACCACCTCCTTTATTCGTGGAGCATTATTGATGGTAGCCAAACAAAGATAGTCTTCATGAAGGTCGCTCCACCGCTCAGAGCTGTAATACGTCCACTCGCCATATTGCAGCAGCAGATCGCCACTTCTAAGGCCTTGTTTCCAAGCTCCTCCCGTGGAATCGAGCATTTCCACGCAAAATGCCTTGCAGTGACGTTGTTTGAATCCGCTAGGGTCTACGATGCTGTCTCCCTTCTCATCATAATAATAAGGATCATAGCGCACGTTGTCGTAATAGACATATCTAATATAGTTCAAGTCTCCACCCATCATATATGAAGGCTCATCAAACTCGTTCACAGCAACGGTGTTCGCAATACCTCCCTTGATGGTTCGCTGAGCTTTTATTTTGTAGAAGAAATCACCATCAAGCATGGTGCGGCCTGGCTCACCGGTAGCCGTGAAGCACTGATAGTCCAGCTGTTTCTCGAAAGCATCATCATAGTGAGAACGGTTATGCTCTATCACCTTCATGTTCTCATCATAGGAAATGACTTCCTTCATATTCGAAACGGAATCCGTCACAATAACCTGAACACTACATGAATTATGGAGAACCGGATGGTTTTCTGCATCCACATATCTCTCCTCCGTTCTCATCCACTTGGGCCTGTATTCATAATTGATAGTCTTTTTTGAATAGCCGTTTCTTTCTATCGGATTCATGTCAAGGTCATAATACGCGTCTTCCGTGAGGTTGCCTCTATCGTCGTATTTCTCCACATTAATACTGCCCTCTGAGATGTTTTTCCTTATCTTTGTCCTTCCGTCCGAAGTGTACACGAAATTAAGTACAGAGTCGCGTCCGTTGGTGGTTGAGTAATAAAGACTCTCTACAACTCTTCCATTTTCAAAGCGGTGCCTACTAATACAGTCATTATCGTCGTCGTTTACCAAAAGCGAATCGGCCGTGTATCGAGCGAACAGTGTCTGATTCCCGTCGTCATCGTAGGCTCTGATGCTGAATGCGGCGCCTGAGTTATCATTTATCAACACATTTTTGTCAAGGCCCTCAATCCTGTAGAGCGTCGTTTCCCCCTTATCGTTGTATTCATGAACATGGCAGTGAACACCCAAGCTGGTCGTGTCTGGCACCAGTTCCCCGTCTTCGTTGAACTTGAAAAACCGTTCCTTTAACTCCCTTCCCCACTTGTCTCGCTCATAGTATTTCATAAAGACGTCATCGTAAGTCTTTTTTGATGGCAGTCTCATCAACTGCCCCTTATCATCATAATAGGCCACCAACATGGTGTTTCCCCATTTGTCATATTCAGCTTTCCAGCTGCTGTTGCCCCAACTGTCGATGACGGGATTGCCCATGATGTCGCACGAGGTGTCGCTCATGACGTTTCCTTTTTCATCATATTTTCTCACGACGACAAACGCATTTCCGCTTGCATTCCGCTTATAGTAGCCGCTCTCATCGACAAAGTCGAATCTGGATTCAAAGCCATTTTTATCTAACGTTATGATAATATAGCTTGGCGAATCGTCGTCATTGTCTCTCAAGGTAGTTGTCATGCCGTATTTATCAACGAAATGACCGACAATCTGATTGTCACTCACCGACGTGGGCATAAACGAATACACGAGCCTGCCTTCCTCATCGTAAGCGTTTTCCTGTAGCACCATACCATTGTCACCTATGGTCTCCCATTGACACACGGAGCTGATGTCGTCAGCCCAGTCTTTGGCTTGTCGGCTCGAATAGTCCACATAAGGCAGCACGTTGTTGTTTTCGTTCAGTTTTCCATAAGAGTTCATGGCCTGCAGAATTGTCCATGGCCCGCTCTTACCTTTTCTTGATAGCTTATAGTACAACATCAAATGTTTGGTATGCTCTTCGGTGAGCGGCTCGCCAACCCCCACATACCAGCCATGCTTCCTTGTCACATGGGCATAATAGCGGTAGTCATATCCTTTTGTGTCGGGAAAAGTTCTTGTCTGTACATGTGGCAGTACACTGTCTCGCATTGCATTGAACTTGTCCCCTTGCTTCTGCACAGGCCGGGCAGAAGGTGCTTTCTTTCTGACAGGCTTCTTATCGCTATCAGAACCAAACAAGCCAGCTCGCTGCGCACCAACAGCCTTTCTTGCCTCGCGCTTTGTCAGCGGACTGTCGTTCTCTATCTGTGCATAGGCCACCGACGGGAGCATGATGGCGGCGGCCAGCAGAAGGGTTTTTATCTTGTTTTTCATTTCTTCTTACCGATTGATGATTCCAGTCTTCTCATTTCTTCGTATGTGTAATAAACAGGGTACGTCTCAGCCCCACGGCTGCCGGCCGCGACATTGAATGTGAGGACGAGGAAGTTGTTGGCCTTGGGATTGGGGCGCGCCACGACCACTTTTCCTGCAGTGTTCTCGCCCGCCTGATGGTTTTCCAGCAGCAGGTCGCCGTCGCGCAGTCCGCCTGCCACTGTCGAGGTGGCTTTGTAGTAGGTGCCTTCCTTATTTAATATATGTATATAGGTCACCGCGTTCTTGTGTTCGATGCGCTTGAGCGACTCCTGATAGATGGGAACGGCGCGGACATAGACCTCCTCGCTGTCCTGATGGAAGAACTCTTTCGACGGAACCACCTCGCGCACATAGCTGTAGTTGTCGTCGGAATAGACCACCCATGTCTCGTCGCCGAACTCGTTGATGGCCTTCACAGCGACATTCGAGCCCGTGAAGTTCTGTATGAATTTCAGCTTGTAATAGCTGAATCCCTGCATCTCCCACTGCGGACAACGTATGGGTGTGTTGTCGACGCCCATGGCCGACTGCGCCACCATCTTCCCGTTCTCGTCGTATTCATAGAGCACGGTCTTATAGATGCCGCCGCTGTTGTACAGCACTCGACGGACAGGATACTGGTCGGCATTGTAGAAGGTTTCCTGCCTGAAGAACTCCCTGTTCTCGCAGGGCTTCCCGTCTTTGTCGTAGTAGGTCAGCGTTTCCTTCTGCATGTCCTTCTCTGTGGCGGTCTCCTTCACGAGCTTGTGATAGCCGCCTTTCCTGTCGTCTTTTTCCGATGGTTGGTCTATTTTTTCGGCGGTGCTGCCTTCATAATAGGTTACAATGGTTTTCTGTCCTTGGTAGTCATACACCTCGGCCTTGTATTTCATGGGGGCATCGTTGTTGAAGGTCACCACCTTCTGTTTCTTTCCTGTCTTCTGGTCAAAGAACGTCTCCATGCTTTCTTCCAACTGCCATTGGCCGTTTTTCTTCGTGAAATTCTTTCTGACGTTCAGTTCCTGTGCATCGTTGTAGCTATATATCTGATAGCGGCTTCCTGCGGTCATGGCCGACCGGCTGACCAGCCGTCCACCATTGTCAAACCGCAAGGTGTCGCACTGCGCGCCCATGTTGTAGACCACCATCTTCGCGTCGTAACGGGCTGTTCCCTCCGACGACTTCGTCCATCTGCCGTATTCGTCGAACGCAGTGTAGCTGACGGCCTGACTGCTGATATCGTCGTTGAACACGTCGACGGGCACTTTCTTCGTGATGCATCCGTCCTCGTTCACCTCGTATCTGTAGCCATAGACTCCCTGTCCGCGGTTTCCGTTCTGCTGGGGCGTGCCCGACTCGCTGAAGAAGGCATAGCCTGTGATGAAGCCGTTCTTCATGGTCAGGCGCATGCGGTCGGCGCCATTGTCGCGCACGCGCATCGCCTTTCCCTCCGAGTCGGTGTAGTTGGCCCACAGCTGCATGTCGCCTGCCGCGGTGGTCTCCACGTCCTGCCCGTCCACGATGTTCTGGTTTCCCGAGCGGAAGAACTGTATTCCGTAGAGCTCATTCCCGTCGATGTCGTATGCCGTTTCGCGGGTGAGGTCGCCTTTGTTGTCGGCAGTGTACTCCCATCGCGCCACTTTCTGCTGCATCAGCGCGAAGGCGCGGGCCTTCATGTCGTCGCCCTCGCTCTCGTAGAGTGCCACCAGGGGCGACGCCACGAACTTGTTGGTGGTGTGTTTTCCCTTGGCATTCATCACCTCCACCTTCGTAAACTCCGTCCGTTGCAGTGTTCCGGGCTTGAAGATTCCCTCGCGCGTCAGCCGGTAGTACACCACCATCTGCTTCTTCTCGTCGCCGTCGAGCTTCTTTCCCACGCCCACGGGCCAGCCGTTTTTCCATGTGAATGAGCCGTAGCTGTCGCTATAGCTGGCCAGGTAGAGCAGCGCATAGCCGGCCCACAACAAGAAAAGCAGGATGGCCGCCGATGCCGCCGCCACCAGTCTGCGCCGGTTTTTTCGCTTCAGCCGCAGGGCCTGCCGCTCCATCTCTTCTTTCTCCCTGCGCGCCTTCTCCTCCATTTCCTCGCGCTTCTTTTTCTCCTCCATGAGCAGCTTGTTGCGCTCTGCTTCCTGCCGCTTCAGCATGGATCGGTAGTCGCGCCGTTCCTGCACCACGGGACACAGGATGTCGTGGATGTATTCTATGCGCATGTCACCGCCGTAGGCAAAGCGACGCAGCAGCTTGCGCTCACTGGCCAGCAGGTCGAGCTGTTGCTCACTGAGATGGCCCACATGCATGGCATTATAGACCGAGATGTTCTCGCGGCGCCCATCGTTGTTCAGCAGGTTGTCCTCCAGATACTCCACAATGCTGTCGGGCAGGCCGGCAATGCTCTCCATGTAGAAGTCCTGAATGATGTTGTCGCTGAAGCGGTCCACCAGTTCCCGGGTTATCTTTCCTCCCGTCTCGCTGCACTTCAGGTAGAGCCGGCTCAGGTAGAGTGAGAGGATGGCCGAGTCCACCTGCAGCGTGGGAATGCCGTCTATCGTGACGTTGGCTTCGCCTGTCACCTTCTGGATAATCAGTTCGGCAACGCCTTTGTCCACCAGTCCCGGCACGGGCTTCATGATGATTTCCGCGGCCTGTTCCTCGTTGATGGGCTGCAGACTGTAGCGGTTCAGCTTCAGCGAGGGAATGTGTGCGGTGCTGCGTTCCAGATAGGAGAGGTAGTCTTCGCGCAGGGTGAAGACGATGTGGAAGAGGCTTTCCTCCAGATATTCCGGCCCTTTCTTCCTCATGCGCCCCTTGATGTTGCCGAAGATGGAACCGCCTGCTGCCGTGGGCAGGGGCTGCTGCGTGGTTCTTTCGCTCTGTTCCAGATAGGGCGGACGCACCTCGTTGAGCAGGTCGCCCATCTGGCTGAAGAAGTCGTAAACGCGCTGCCGGTCCTTCTCGAGAGTGAAGATCTCCTCGAACTGGTCAAACACAAGCAGCGGCTTCAGCACCATTCCATCGGCTCCGAAGAAGCGATAGCGGTGCAGATATTCCCAGAGTGTCTCCTCGTGGGTGCCACATTGCTCCACCAGCTGCTCGGCCTTGCCGCCGCTCTGTGCCAGTTCGCTCTCTATGGCCCGTCTGATCTGCGCCAGATAGGGGTCGCTCGGGTTCTCCGTGTCTGTCGTGTGGATGAGGCGTATGCTCACGGGCATCATGCCGGCCCTTCGCGCCTTGGGGAAGATGCCGGCGTTGATGATGCTTGACTTGCCGATGCCCGACCGTCCGTAGACCACGGTCTGCACGTTGTATTCTATGCGACTGAAGAGCACCTCGGTCTCTTCGTCGCGACCGTATATTTTCTCCTTTTCCTTATAGGAGTCAAGGCCTTTCCATGGATTGTTCATTGTTCCGGGGGTAAAGATTCTTGGTCTTTGTCTCTGTCACTGTTCACAGCTGTGCCAGCACCTGCACTATTTGCTCCACGAAGCTGCCGAAGTCGGGACTGTCGGCGTCATAGATGTAGGCATTATGTCGCTGCATGGCTTCGGGAATGTTGCTACCATAGAAGTCGAAGCCGCGCTCGCTCACGGGGAAGATGAAGTTGCGCCCGTAGCCCGAGGCCACTTCTATGGCGGTCTGCCATTCGGTGCGATAGGGGTGGTAGTCGTTTTTCTCGAGCTCGATGTTGTGGGTCATGACGGGCACAAACAGCCGCGCCGACTTGATGCCGGCTATGATCTCGTTCATGAAGGACGCCCCGTAGGAGAGGCTGTCGCGGTCGAACCACACGCTGATGCCGCGCGCCTTCAGGGCCTCACAGAGCTGCTCGGTGACGGTGCTGTCGCTGCGCGAATAGCTCAGGAACACGTCGGCACCCTTCTGCGGATGGCCGTTGCCGCTCTCCTCGGCCATCTTGCTTTCGAGCAGCGACTCCATCTTGTCGAGCACCTCTTCCAGATTGTTCTGCGTAAACGCGTCGATGCGCTTCATGAACTGCAGCAGACTGTCCTGCGCCATCGGGTCGACCATCATGCCGACAGGCTGGGCTTCGAAGCGCGACTTCATGCTGTACCACACGAAGCGGCACAGCCAGTCGCTATAGCTGTTTCCCAGAATGAGCAGGTATTTCGACTGAAGCTCGGAAGCCAGGTTCTGCGGACGCTCGGCCGAACTGAGCCACGACTTGCAGAAGGCCAGCATGTCGGTGTCGGTCACCACATATTTCTTCTCCGAGTGGCAAACGCGGCCGAACATGTAGTAGACCGTGGGCTTGCGGATGTCCTGACGTGTCTTGATGTCGTCGTTGCGGGCCGGGTCGTTCGAGAACTTCATCACGCGCAGCTCGTTGCCCCAGATCTCGCGCATGGCGTCCTCGACCACGGGCGTGAACGACGTGGTGATGACAAAGGGGAACTGCTTGATGCGGAGCAGACGTTTCAGCAGTGCCGAGGGCTCAAACAGCTTCTGCTCGAAGGCATCGCCCAGCATGGCGTAGATGTTCTTGCGGTCGGCCACGTCGAAATTCTTGTCAAACAGCAACTGTGAGAACGACGTGGGGTGGCTCTCCACGCCATAGGCGTCGGCCAGGTCATCGATAAGTATCTGATGGGGATTCTTGCCACGCTCGCTGTCGACCATGAACTCCGGACCTATCACCGGAACAACATTGCCCTCCATAATCTTCGTGATAAGCGTGTCCCATTGACGAGTCGACTCAGGGTCTTCCCTACCCTTGCGCTTGAATATTGACGATGCCATATAGGTTTTTGTTTGAATTCAGATAATCTTTCTTTATTGCGCAAAATTAGCATTTTTCCATGATACCTGCAAATATTCACCACAAAAAACACCGCCATGTCGGCAAAAATTTGAAACTTTGCCGCCGCTAAAGCACCGGGGAGGTGCCGTGGAAATAAGAAAAGAGTTAAATTGATAGACAATGAAACAAGTAAAACTACGGGTGCTCGCCGCCATCCTTTTGATATGCAGCGCTATCAGCAGCCAGGCTCAAGTGATGAAAACAGCCGACCTGGAAAAGTATGCAAAGGAAAGATACGGCGAGAAATGGCTCGACGCTGCCAAGAACCTCGCCGCCGAACTGACGCTCGACAAGAACCAGAGCCTCACCTATCAGCAGGTCATCGAGGCACCGGGCAAGAGCAAAGACCAGCTCTACGTCAACCTGAACTATTGGGTAACGGCCACCTTCAAGGACAAACAGGCCATCACACTCAACGACAAAGAGGCCGGTTGCATCATTATCTCGGCAACCATCAACGACATTGCAAACCACACCGGAACCATCAACAAGTATTCCGTCAGCATCACACCCGTCATTCGCCTCGACATCAAAGACCAGCGCGTGCGAGTGACATGCTCCGTGCAGAGCTACGACATCCTTGCCGACATCAGCGGGGGATGGCTCAGCATGGTGGAGGCAGACAACCGCACCTTCGGCGATTCGAAGCGCAAGAAGCAGGACGCCACCAACGCCAATCTCTACGACGAGCAGTGGGAAATAGCCGGACACTACCCCTTCGTTGAGAAAGACGCGCAGAAAAGAACCTGTGCCAAGGCGCTCGTCATGACGCATGCCTACACCAATGTCATCATGGACAAGGTGGAGGAAGCCATGAAAAACGGCATCGTTGGCAACGAGGACGACGACTGGTAATCACGTCCTCGACAACCTGAACCGCCAAACACAAGCGGCTAAGACAACGGTTGGAAGGAGCAAAAGCGGCAGATTGCCGAAACAAATCCATTGGAATCGTTCAACAAATCCATTGAAATCGTTCGACAAAATCAATGGAATCGTTGAACAAAACCAATGGATTTGTTTCTTTAAAACGCCAGTTTGTCTCTTCGAAACCGACAAAATGCCTGCATCAAACTGCCAAATTGCCTGCGGCATCACACAAATTAGCACGAATACACATGGTTTTTCTTGGACACAAAATCGGACTAAAATCTAATTAAAATTTTAAATTAATAGGGAATGACTTATCGTTCCTGAAAATCTGATTATACGTGAATGGTCTTCGTTGCAAGAGTTTTCGCCTGCGGCGCTACACGAATACGCACGAATAATCATGTAATAAGCCATAAATATTCATGAAACATTCATGGGCATTCATGCACATTCGTGTAGCGCCGCAGGCGAATACCTACCCACAATGAGCATTCTCGTATCATCAGATTTTCAGGAACGATGAGTCTCCCCCGCATCTTTTGTTATTTTAATAAGATTTTAAAACGATTTTGTGTCCAAGAAAATTCATGTGTATTCATGGACATTCGTGTAGCGCCGCAGGCGAAAACTTCTGCAACAACGAGCATTCACGTAAACAAAGATTTTCAGGAACGATGAGTCTCCCCCGCCTCTTTTGTTATTTTAATTAGATTTTAAAACGATTTTGTGTCCAAGAAAACCATCGCTCATTTTGACGTATATAAAAACAACAAGCGCCAGATTGCTTCGAGCAACTTGGCGCTTATTTGCTGTTGGGGTACCCGGACTCGATGCCTATGAATGATTCCTGCCATTTGACATGCACTTCTGAGTCAGAAAAGCCGTTGTTGCTGCCGTCGTACTTCTCGCTGCGCAGGGTGGTACCTACCACATTCATTGCAGACATCATGGTGTCCGCGGCCATTACTAAAACTTCTTCATTTTATTATGACTTTATGACCATTATTTATATAGATGCCCTTTCCCGTCGGCTTCCCGCTGAGCTTCCGCCCATCCATCATGTACCACCCCTCATTTGTCACCTGTGACTTGTTTCTTGTCACTTGATTTAGGTTCGTGGCAATGCCGCTGATGCCTTTGTAGCGGGCAGTGAGACACACGTCGGCATTGACGGTGTAGGAGGCTCCTGACTGAAGAACCTGCTCGTTCTCGCCAACGCAATAGGAAGTGATTCCCAGTTCATCAGGGGTGCCTATACGCCAACCTGCGAAGATAAAACCAGTGGGCAGATAAGAGTCCGGTGGAGCAGGCAGTTCGAAGGTTGTGCCGGTGACCAGCGTCTGAGTGATAGGCGTGCTGGTATAGTGACCGTCGATGTAGCTCTCGTCCACTTCCTCAGGCAGGTAAATGCTGACGGTGTTAGTGGAGCCACTGACATGACAGACAGTGCAGATACTATTCTCGAAGGAGTGTGTCTCTGGCTTGCTCTTATAACTGCAGTGCGAGCAGTGCATGGTATGCGTGCCATTAGCATCGGTACCGTTCACGGTGTAGGTGACACTGCTGTGGGTGCAGGGCTCTATCTGGATATCGTGATAGGTCTGGATGTTGTACCATTCGCGGGCGTTATAGGGGAGTATGTTTTCTGAGATGCGGAGTCTCATTTGGTTGCCGATTTCCAGATCATTTGTCCCATTATCGTCATGAGTGCAGATGGCATTGCTGTCATCACCTCCGTGGGCGATGAGCGTGCCTCCTGTGATGCTTACCGTACCCAGAGCGGCATCCTCGCCTGCGCCGATACCTGCGCCGTCTTCTTTACCCCAGGCCTCCACGAAACCTCCGGTGATTGTCAGCTGGCCGCCATGCGTGTCGTCAGCACCTTCTCCGGAGCCAATACCGGCGGCTTCCACTCCGGCATAGGCTCTGACCGTTCCTCCGGAAATATCAACGCGGCTTCCTGAAACACCGTCACCGCCACCGATGCCGGCACCACGGTCACCTCCGTATGCGGTTACAGTACCACCGCTGATATAGACTCTAATATTATTCGGATTACCATATTGAGAATTATAGCTGTCCTGTCCTACTCCGATTCCAGCAGCCTCAGAGCCACCTTTCGCGATGACGTTTCCACCTTTAATATAGATATTACCGCCATAAACGCAGTAGTCGCCTCCACCGATGCCAGCTCCACCGCCAGCAGTAAGCCCATCGGTCGTTCCAATTGACCAAGGATCACCACCGCCCGTGGCATTCACGTTGCCGCCATATATATAGATATTTCCGCAAGCCTCGCTTCTCCACGCGCCGCCAATGCCAGCTGCTCCGGCCTTACCTTTAGCATTCACCGTGCCGCCGTATATGCTGATATTTGAACAATGATGATAAAACTTTTGATGGGTTCCGACTTCATTGCTTTCACCGCGATGAAATCCGCCACCTATGCCGGCACATTCTCTGGCCCCTTCAACTGTAATCACACCACCACAGATAAAGATGCCCTTGCCATCCTGCCCATGACATCCGATGCCAGGATATTCACTATCGGGATCCGTAGCATTGAATTGGCCCGTTCCCGCAATCTGACCATAGATGTAGATGGAGTGTTCGTCGTTCAGCAGGCAATTAGCAGTAAGTGAAGCACCGTCGCAAAGAATGAGATGGACTTCTCCGGAAGCGTACAGTTTTGCGGTAGTTGTAACACCTGCGTCGACATAATAATATCCACTGAGATTGGCGTTGTAAGTTTCTGCAATATTCCTGGCGATGGCAAGACGCTGACTCTGCACCACCTTTCCGGCCTGTTCGTCCCAGGTGCGGTAAACGTAGCGAATGAGCTGTCCGTTAGTCCCATCTGTAGAACTCAAGCGGATTTCATACTCGCCATCCGTTATATAAAAAGAATATTTAATATTATTCATTCCCACGAGGTCGCTCTTAAACCAGTTGTAACGTTTGTTCCCGTTCGTGGTATAGCCCGAGGTAATCACGCGAGATTCATAGTTTTCGCAATAGACATGTATTTCAGTGCCGCCTACCAATATATCTTCTACATTGATAATCTTGCCCGACGCAAGACATAAATTGTTGGGCATAGGCTCATAACCCTCAGCAACAACAGCGTTGTTGTTCATTACTTTCAATTGTCTGCGCACATTGAGCGTTCCTCCCTGCCAGATGCCGCCTCCGTCGATACCACAAGTGTTTTCAGCAATATAGGGGAACGACAAGTCTGCGCCGTAAAGATTGAGTGTACCACCGTTCCAGATGCCGCCGCCACGAGTGGTTGCGCGATTGTTTTTGATGACTGCTTTATTGATGGTGGCGGTGCCGTAGTTCACGATGCCGCCACCTCCAGCGTTGCTGGTGTTGCCGCTGATGGTGCCGTCGGTGATGTTGAGCGTGCCTCCTTCGGCATTAAATATACCGCCGCCATCTTTTCCCCAGCATCCCAGGATGATACCGCCGCTCATGTTCACGGTAGCCCCGGCGTTATTCTTGATACCGCCACCCTGTTGAGTGGCAAGGCTGTTGGTAATAGTGCCGCCTTCGAAGTTAAGGGTGCCGTAGTTGCAGATACCGCCGCCGTTATTGGCGCGTCCGCCGCTTAAAGTGCCGCTATTGTCACCGCTGGAGTCCTTTACTGTGAGTATGCCTTGAGAGTGTACCTCTATGACGTGGCCATCTGCATAAGCCTCGGCAATGTCGCGGCTGAGCTTATGTCCGTTCAGATCGAGAATGACGGTCTGACTGACGCCATTGCCTATGGAAAGGTAGGCCGACAAAGTGATGTCGGCAGTAAGACGGATGTATGACCCGTCAGCAATAGCAGCGGTCAGTTCGCTGCCTGTGCCAACCTCGGTCCAAGTCTGCGCTTGTGCGCTCATTGAAGTGATCATGGCGACTGCGGCCATCATTATCATTTTTTTCATTACTCTAATTATTATAAGGTTAATTGTGGTTTATTTCTCGAACAGCGCGGGCGGGAAGTCGTTCACGTCGAGCCTGATGCCGCTGGTGCGCTGGAAGGGGTACTTAGAGCCACTGACCCGCAGGCCACTTGTTCAACTGGTTCTCGTCATCGTCACTTCCGCTGCATGAGACGAATATGGAAGTCATCATGGCGACAGCTACGATCAAAAGAATCTTCTTCATTGTTTACGGTGTTGTTTCGGATGCAGTTTAATGTCGATCTTAAAGTTCGTGCGGAGTTCCTTGAGCGTTGATTTTGACAGATAGGCACGGCCCTGACGCTTGCCCTCGGGGAAGAGGAACTGCAGGCGCTTTCCGCCGAGAGGTTTCTTCACAACAACACAGGTTGAAGTGACCGCCTCACCAAGCTTAAAACCATTAGTGGCGGCGCGACCGCGGAATTCAACAGTGGCATCTACATCCTTGTCATAGAGGTCGAGGATGGAGCCAATGGTGGCCAGGGCCTCGTCGGTGGTAGCACCGAGGCGGATGGTTACCTCATGGAGGTTCTGCACCTGCATGCCGAGAATCTCGTCGGCACCGAGGAAGTCGGCGACACGTCCCAGGCTGAGGTAGTAGCCGAATGAGTCGTCGGCCTCGGAATCCTTATAGGTAAAGATTGAGTACTCGCCGTGGTCGGTCTCGGCCTCGGCCACTTCCACCCGCATGCCGGCCGGTTGCTTCTGTGCCCACGCGATCTGTGCCACTGTGCACAGCAAGGCGATAAGGATAAATGCTTTCTTTTTCATTCTTGTTACTGTTTACTGTTTATTCTCTTTGTGGACCGAAGCCTGTCGTTCATTACTTCTTGGACAAGCCAAGCGTCTATTTCTTAGCCGAACGAATCACGACCTTTTTACCATTCTTTATATCCTAAATTCCGCGGCACTTCAGTTTAATATTCTTTATAACCTGAGCAACAAAGTTGTTCAGGATTTGGTCATGTCAAAAATTTCACTTATCTTAGTGTTGCAAATCAAAACAAGCAAATTCTTCAATGACATGGCAAAGGTAAGCAAAAAATCTGAGAAAATCAACGCTTTTGACGGAATATTCTTCGTTTTGGACAAATTTGACTCTATCCTGTCCTCTGTGATAGGCTTGCAGTTATTGAGAAAACAATTACATCCTCAATTTCGTTAAAAAGGTGAGTCTTGAGTAGTAGAACAATAAACTGACGATAATTGTGGGGTAAAAGAAAAACCAACCATCTGAATTTCAGACAGTTGGAATCTCTTGCTGTTGGGGTACCCGGACTCGAACCAGGAAAGGCAGGACCAGAATCTGCAGTGTTACCATTACACCATACCCCAATGCCTTTGCTATTGCCATCATCTAACGGCTGAATAGCGGGTGCAAAGGTACTGCTTTTTTTTGAATCACCAAGTTTTTTTGAAAGAAAATTGCAGGAAAAGTGAAAAAAAGTGCGAAAATTCCCAAATTCTTACCTTTTTTTGCCGCTTATTCGGAGATTAAGCCGTACCTTTGCACCATAAAAGTGTATACAAAGATTTTTGAATGGTAAAGACAAAAGAATTAGTACAGGCAATCGTCAAAGGCATCCAGGAAAAGAAAGGTTCGGGCATCGTCGTGACCGACCTCAGGACTATTGAAGGCAGCATCTGCCAGTATTTCGTCATCTGTCAGGGCAACTCGCCCCAGCAGGTTGAGGCCATCACCGACTCGGTGGAGGAAATCGTGAGAACCGACACCGGCGAAAAACCCGTGAGAATAGCAGGAAGAGAGAACGCCACATGGGTGGCCATGGACTACACCGACGCCATGGTGCACATCTTCGTGCCCGATGCTCGAAGCTACTATAACCTGGAAGCACTCTGGGAAGACGCACAGACAGAGCGCATTCCCGACCTCGACTAACCACTAAAGCCGACAACAAGAAGATGGATCCCAATAATAAGAACAACGAAAAACAGCCCAAGATGCCCCGCTTCAACATGAGCTGGGTCTACATCATTGCGCTGCTCAGCCTCATCGGCGTGTACATGATGGGCGGCGACGACGTGAAAGGCAGCATGGGCGGAGAGTGCACCTACAAGCAGTTCAAGGTGTATGTGCAAAACGGATATGCCTCGAAAATCCTCGTCAACAAGGAAAAGAACAGCCTGAGGATGTACGTCCTGCCCGAGCACTTCCGCACGGTGTTCAACAAAACAGCTGAACAGACAGGCCCCGAGCCTTTCGTGCAGGTGCAGATAGGAAGCGTGGACCAGGTGGAGCAGTTTGTGAACGCTCAGATAGAAGCCGGCAAGTTCAAGGGCGACTTCGGCTATGAAAAGCCCAGTTCCAACGACTTCTGGAACCTGCTCAACATGGCCTTCCCCATCATCATGCTGCTGTTCATCCTCTACCTGATGTTCGGAATGGGCCGCGGAGGTATGGGAGGCGGCATGGGAGGAATATTCAATGTGGGCAAGTCGAAAGCCAAGATGTACGAGAAAGGCGGCGACCTGGGCATCACGTTTAAGGACGTGGCCGGTCAGGCGGGCGCCAAACAGGAGATACAGGAGATCGTGGAATTCCTGAAGAACCCCAAGAAATACACCGAGCTGGGCGGCAAGATTCCCAAGGGCGCCCTGCTGGTAGGCCCTCCGGGAACCGGTAAGACGCTGCTGGCGAAAGCTGTGGCAGGCGAGGCCGGCGTGCCGTTCTTCTCCATGTCGGGCTCCGATTTCGTGGAGATGTTTGTGGGCGTCGGTGCCAGCCGTGTGCGTGACTTGTTCCGTCAGGCAAAGGAAAAGTCGCCCTGCATCATCTTCATCGACGAGATAGATGCCGTGGGACGCGCACGTTCAAAGAACCCCGCCATGGGCGGAAACGACGAACGCGAGAACACGCTCAACGCACTGCTGACCGAGATGGACGGTTTTGGCACCAACTCTGGCGTCATTATCCTGGCTGCCACCAACCGTGTGGACATGCTCGACTCGGCACTGCTGCGCGCCGGACGCTTCGACCGACAGATACACGTAGACCTGCCCGACCTGAGCGAACGAAAGGAAATCTTCCAGGTGCACCTCAAGCCCATCAAGGTGGACAACTCGCTCGACATCGACTTCCTGGCCCGTCAGACGCCCGGATTCTCGGGTGCCGACATCGCCAACGTGTGCAACGAGGCCGCCCTCATAGCGGCGCGCCACGACAGCAAGGCCGTGACGAAGCAGGACTTCCTCGATGCCGTGGACCGCATCATTGGAGGTCTGGAGAAGAAGACCAAGGTGATGACCGCCGACGAGAAGCGCGCCATCGCCCTGCATGAGGCCGGACACGCCACCATCAGCTGGTTCTGCGAGCACGCCGCACCGCTTGTCAAGGTGACCATTGTGCCGCGCGGACAGGCGCTGGGTGCCGCCTGGTATCTGCCCGAGGAGCGACAGATCACCACCAAGGAGCAGATGCTCGACGAGATGTGCGCCCTGCTGGGCGGACGAGCTGCCGAGGAACTGTTCACAGGACACATATCTACCGGCGCCATGAACGACCTGGAACGCGCCACCAAGAGCGCATACGGCATGATTGCCTTTGCAGGCATGAGCGACCGCCTGCCCAACATCTGCTACTACAACAATCAGGAATACTCGTTCCAGAAGCCCTACTCAGAGACCACGGGCAAGATCATCGACGAGGAAGTGCTGAAGATGATCAACGAGCAATATGCCCGCGCCAAGCAGATTCTTGAGGAACACAAGGAAGGCCACAACCAGCTGGCCGACCTGCTCGTGTCGCGCGAGGTCATCTTTGCCGACGATGTGGAGCGCGTGTTTGGCAAGCGTCCGTGGATTAGCCGTTCACAGGAAATCATCGAGGAAAACGAGAAGCTGGCGGAAGCCGAGCGCCGCGCCCTGGCCGAGAAGATGGCCGAGGAACGCCGGCCTGCCGACGAAAAGAAGGAGGACGAGGCATGAAGAACCTGATTGTGCGCTCCATCACCGGCGTCATCTTCGTGGCGGCCATCGTCACTTGCTTCATGCGCCCCGAGGCCATGCTGCTGCTCTTCGCCATCGTCACAGGGCTCACCGTGTGGGAGTTCTGCGGACTGGTGAACGACCACGTGGCTGCTACTAGCATCAACAGGTTCATCTGCACCGTGGCCGGCGTCTATTTCTTCCTGGCCATGGGCGGCTATGTGAGTGGCATCACGCCGTCGAGCGGTGTGTTCATTCCCTATCTGCTCACCCTCATCTACCTCATGGTGAGCGAGCTCTATCTGAAACAGGAGAATCCCATCAACGACTGGGCTTACACCATGCTGTCGCAGATGTACATCGCCCTGCCGTTCTCCATGATTCCCGTCCTCGCCTTCAACGCAGGCGCCGACGGCAACATCCACTTCAACTCTCTGCTTCCGCTGTCGGTGTTCATCTTCCTGTGGGTGAGCGATTCGGGCGCCTACTGCGTCGGTTCGCTCATTGGCAAGCACAAGCTTTTCCCGCGCATCTCTCCTGGAAAGAGCTGGGAAGGAAGCATCGGAGGAGGTGTGTTCGTTCTGATAGCCGCTGCCGCCGTAGCATGGTACGACCACCTGGAGTTTGAAGACCTGAAAGCGGCCGGCGAGCTGTATCCTCCCGTGCTTACAACGCTGCAATGGCTCGGCCTTGGACTGGTGGTGTGCGTCTTCGGAACGTGGGGCGACCTCGTGGAAAGTCTCTTCAAGCGCACCATAGGAATAAAGGACAGCGGCAACATTTTGCCCGGTCATGGCGGCATGCTCGACCGTTTCGACTCATCGCTCATGGCCTTCCCCGCTGCCGTCGTCTACGTCTACTCGCTCACGCTGCTGTGAGAAGGATGAAGGATGATGGATGAAGGATGAATGTGTGTTGGTGATGGACGAAGGAATAAAGAATATAGAATAAGGTATCAAGGTGATGGACGAAGAAATAAAGACCATAGACGAAGGAACGGCCAACAGCGTGTCTGCCGACCAGGACGCTGGGCGACTCTCCGCTAGGTCGGATTTGTAATCCGACCTCACTGAATATAAGCATTTCCAATGCACAAAACATATCTTTCCCGGATTATAAATCCTGATA
>OCTW013369983.1_pt1 | contig 26671 bp, 26 predicted proteins | sample 1539671 | NCBI WGS metagenome assembly OCTW01 (sample SAMN02144230, study PRJEB22623) | gut metagenome | biome: sheep rumen | host: Ovis aries | place: New Zealand | reverse complement strand
GTTATAATAAAAGGGTATCCCATATATGGATATACCCCTAAATAAAGACATTATTCAATTTTTAATCTTTCAACACTGTGAATAGTAACATTTATTTCGCAAAGGCGCAAATATTTATTGCATATCGATTTAATAAATGATACAATGTGCTACGCGAATGAATGCAAAAACAATGTGAATGGCGGTGACGAAGATGGAAAATAAGATTAAACTTAGTCCTAAGAAGATTTTAAATAAACAGTTTCAGATTGATTTTAAAGGCTATAATGCCAATGAAGTTGATTATTTCTTAGATCTTATTGTTGCTGATTATGAGAATTTTGCGGCGATGCTCAATGAATCGTATGATGAAATTGAAAGCCTGCAGCGTGAAAACGCTGCGTTAAAGCAGAAAATTGCTTCTTTAGAAGCGGGGGCACCAACGCAGAATGCACAAAACTTAGAAGCCAAAATGGCTGGCAACGTCGATTTGTTAAAACGTCTTTCTCAGTTAGAAAAAGAAGTTTATTCTAATAAAAAGAATGACTAACTCATGTGTCTGCGAGAATCAATCGCTAGCAGTAGAGGAAAGTCCGTGCTATCACAGGCTGGAATGCCTGTAGTGTTCGTGCTAAGCCTAATAAGCTTAGGCATCGGAAGATGACGACGGCATAACTCCTAAGTCGCAAGATAAGGAGGGCGCCATAAAGTGCCACAGAGACTATGGCTTTGTGAAAACAAAGGGTGAAAAGCTGGTAAACTCCGCGAGATAGAAACCCAAATTTGGTAGGGGAGTCGCATCAAAAGAATCAAAATGGCGATGCGGTAGGGTTACCTAAGATAAATGATTGATTGAAAAACAGAACACGGCTTATCAGAGCAGACGCATCACACGATAGTTTCTATCGTGTTTTTAAGTATAGAAATGGAATTTTATGCTGATGGTGGTTGTAAATACTATTATTTTGTGCTTTAATAAGCGTGAATGATTCTTTCAGGAGGGGACATATGAATAATCTTGGTGAAGAAATCAAAAAGAAGCGATTGGAAAAAGGTTTGACGATTGAAGAACTTTCTCAGAAAACTATGCTTTCCGTTGCGATTATTAGAGATATAGAAAATGGCGCCTTCAATCGTTATGAAGGCGATGAAACATATGTCAAGATGTATCTGCGAAAAATTTCCAGTGCCCTTGATATGGATGAAGATCAGATCACGCAGGCTTATGTGAATTTGACTCAGCAGTTAAAAGCGGAGGAAGAGGAAGAAGCCAACAAGAAAGCGGAAGAAAGCGAACAGGAATTACAAAAACGAAAAGACTTCCAGTTCGAACGTCCTAATTACAACACCAAAGGATCCGTTTATGCGGATAAACCTCATTTGAAGTATGTGCGTGGGATTATTGTGGTTGTTCTGATTTCACTTATTTGTGCTGTTGTCTATATTGGTGTAAGTGTGGGCAAATCAGGTAGTGAAAATACGAAGTACACGAATACTTCTAATACCGCTACTGGTAAAGTCAATACGAAGAAGAAATCTTCAACTGCTACAAAGAAAAAGGAAACGAAGAAGAAGGCTGCAAAGAAGAAAGCTTCTACGCAGGTGACTTTCAAACGTTTAGGCACATTCCAGTATCAGATGGTTTTACCTAAGGATACGAAGAATGTAAAACTGAAGATTGTCTTCGGGGCACGCTGCTGGGTAGGCTTCAGTGCGAACGGAGCTAGCTTAAATGGTCTTTCAAGTAAGATCTATAATGCTGGTGACACGGTTGAACAGACTATTGATACGACAACCCTTCGTCAGTTAACGGTCCGCAGCGGAAATAATACTGGTACGAAGTACTATATTAATAATCAGCAGATTCCTTTAACAGATGCGGAATCGAAGATGACAGTTACAAGATTAATCTTAACGGTTGCAAAAAGTTAATGTATAATGAGAGACAAATCATGGGAACCTATGGTTTGTCTTTTTTCTAAGGAGGAATTTCAAGTGGATGAATTATGCACTTATTTAATTGAACATAATATTCAGATTGCCAGCACGGAAAGCTTTACGGTGGGGACCTTTGCCTCACGCATCGGGATGCATCCTGGCATTTCGAAAGTTTATCGCGGCTCGGTCGTGTCATATCAGACGATGATTAAACACAAAGTATTAGGCATTGATCAAGCATTAATTGATCATTATGGCGTGGTCTCAAGTGAAATTGCCCATGACATGGCGACGCATGGGAAGGCATTATTTGATAGCGATGTCTGCATCTCTTTTACGGGGAATGCCGGACCTGACGCAATGGAAGGGAAAAAAGTAGGGCAAATTTATATTGGGATCGCCGCCTATGATGATGTTTATACCTTTGCCTATGAATTATCTGGAAGTCGTCAGGAAATTGTCGATCAGGCAATTTCCCTAGGCTGTGTAAATCTATTGAAAGTTTTGAAAAAATAAAGGATAATAGAAGATAAGGAGGACATTTATGGCTAAAGAAAAGAAATCCGTAGCGCTCAATGTGGATAATAAAGAGAAAGCTTTAGATGATGCCTTAAAACAAATTGAAAAGAAGTTTGGCAAAGGCAGTATTATGCGTCTTGGTGATCGTCCAGCGGTCGACATTGATGTGATTCCTTCCGGATCTCTGCAGCTTGATGCTGCCCTAGGCATCGGCGGTTATCCGAAAGGACGAATCATTGAAATCTATGGTCCAGAATCATCAGGGAAAACAACCTTGACTCTGCATGCCATTGCGGAGTGTCAGAAACAAGGCGGAAAAGCCGCATTTATCGATGCCGAACATGCGATCGATCCGGTCTATGCAAAAAACTTAGGCGTCGATGTGGATGAGCTGATTTTATCACAGCCTGATTCTGGTGAACAGGCTTTGGAAATTGCGGAAATGTTAGTGCGTTCAGGAGTCATTGAACTGGTTGTTATTGACTCAGTAGCGGCATTAGTACCGCAAGTCGAATTAGATGGTGAAATGAGTGATCAGAATATGGGCTTACAGGCAAGGCTGATGTCTAAAGCATTACGTAAGCTTTCTGGGGTCATGAATAAAACCAACTGTACGGTGATCTTTATCAACCAGCTGCGTGAAAAGATCGGGGTTATGTTTGGCAATCCAGAAACGACAACCGGTGGTCGAGCATTAAAATTCTATTCGTCCGTACGTATTGAAATTCGTCGCTCTGAACAGATCAAACAGAATGGCGAAGTGATCGGGAATAAAACCAACATTAAGGTCGTGAAAAATAAAGTGGCACCACCATTTAAGACCACACAGGTGGATATCATTTATGGGAAAGGCATTTCCCATGATGGGGAAGTACTCGACTTAGCGACGCAGTATGATATCGTGGAGAAATCTGGTGCCTGGTATGCCTATAAAGGTGAGAAGATTGGTCAGGGCCGGGAAAATGCGAAAGCCTTCCTGGTAAGTCATCCGGAAATTATGGCGGAAGTCGAACAGGGCATTAAAAACGAAATGTTCGGGGAAGCTGTCGAAGAGACGAGCGAAGAAGCGTAAAGATGCCGAAATCAACCGAAGATTTATTGCTTAACGGCTTTATGGACCTGGTGACCGAGCGACCGCTCGATAAGATTACGGTTCAGGACATCGCTGATTACTGCTGTGTCAATCGTAATACTTTCTATTATCATTATGATAATATTTACGACTTGTTGGAAAAGTTTTTTGATCGTCAGACCAACTCAGCATTAGAATTTTTGAAAAGCGGGGAAAGTCTGAAAAACTGTATTAAAGCGATTATTTTATTTGCGATTGATCATCATCAGGCCGCTAAGCATTTGGTGAACTCAAGCAATCGTGATTTGGTGGCGAGTTATTTAGGGCATTCTTTTTCTACTTTATTAACGACGTATGTGGAAGAACATTATGACATTAACGATGAAAACCGCCAAAAAGCGGAATTCATTATCGCCTTTTATCGCTATGCTTTTGTCGGTATTATGATGGATGTCATGACCAAAGATCCGGAAGATACGCCGTCAGAGTATAACGAAAATCCTGAATATTATGTCGATTTGATCTTAGATACAATTGAGCATGATATTACTGATAACATTTTAATGAATGTAGCGAAACCTCTCAAAGACGCGTAAGCGTCTTTTTAATTGTGAAATCGATGACTTGAGATTATTGAAATTAGAAAATAAATACTATATAATTAACTAGGTGTCACATTACACCCATAAATACATAGGTAGGAGGATTCATATGAACGGTAGAGAAACTACCCCAATTGCTGTCCCATTGCCCTATGTTCTTCTGGTTTTAATTATAGGTGTTTTAATAGGTTTATTAGCTTATTATATTTTTACCAAAATTAAGTTATCAAAGGCTACTGAAGAAGCCAAAAAAATTGTTGAGGATGCGCATGCGAAAGCAGACTCGATTATCAAGGAAGCAACCCTTGATGCCAAAACCCAGGCTTATGAATATAAGCTGGCGGGAGAAAAGGAAATCAAGAAGGAGCGTCTGGAGTTAACGAAGTTTGAAACGCAGCTTTCTCAAAGAGAACAGAGTATCGATCGAAGAGATATCGCTTTACAGGGTAAAGAAGATATCTTAGATGCGAAAAACCAACAATTAGATAAGAAACAAGCGGAACTAGGCAAACTAGAGGATCAGCTCAAAAGTCAAATCAGCGAAAAAGTGGCAGAGCTGGAAAAGATTGCCGCAATGAGTGCCAACCAGGCGAAAGAAGAACTTTTCAAGCAGGTTGAAGTCCAAATGGAAAACGAAGTCACAGCGTATATCAAGGAGCAGGAAGAAGAAGCCAAAGCCAAAGCTTCACTGTATGCGAAAGATATTATCGCTGATGCGATCAATCGTTATTCCCAGGAAGAAGTGACAGAACGAACAGTGAACGTCGTATCACTGCCTAGTGAAGAAATGAAAGGTCGTATCATTGGTCGCGAAGGCCGTAATATTCGTGCAATCGAAAATGCGACTGGCGCGGAACTGATTATTGATGATACGCCAGAAGTGATTACGGTGTCATGTTTTAATCCGGTTCGCCGGGAAGTAGCGCGTGTCGCACTGGAAAAACTGATCAAAGATGGTCGTATTCAGCCAGGGCGTATTGAGGAAGTCGTTGAAAAGACGAAAAAGGAAATCGATGACATCATGTACAAAGCCGGAGAAGATGCGATCTTCGAATTAGGCTTATCAAAGATGAAGAAAGACGAAATCATGATGATCGGGAAGCTGAAATATCGTACCAGCTACGGTCAAAATGGTCTCCAGCATTCTTTAGAAGTTGCACATTTTGCGGGTATTATGGCAGCTGAGTTAGGTTTAAATCAGCAGTTAGCGAAACGGGCTGGCTTATTGCATGATATCGGTAAAGCGATGGATCATGAAATGGAAGGCAGCCATGTTGAATTAGGCGCTAAATTTGCGAAGAAGATGGGCGAAAACAGCGTTGTTATCAATGCTATTGAATCGCACCATGGTGATGTCCCAGCGACTTCTGTAATTTCTGTTTTAGTTGCTGCGGCTGATACACTTTCTGCCGCTCGTCCTGGTTCACGAAGCGAAACGATTGAAAATTACATTCAGCGTTTAGAGAAGCTGGAAGAAATTTCAAAGAGCTTCGATGGGGTGGATAAGGTCTTTGCAATTCAGGCTGGCCGTGAAGTACGTGTCATTGTCAACCCGGAAAAAGTGGATGACTTAAAAGCCCATAAACTGGCTCGTGATATCAAAGATAAGATTGAAAATGAACTCACTTATCCAGGGCATATCAAAGTAACGGTGGTCCGTGAACTGCGGGCAAACGAAATTGCAAAATAAAAAACGTTCCTTCGGGAGCGTTTTTTTCATGAAAGGAGATACTTATGAATATATTAATGATCGGTGATGTCTTTGGCAAGACAGGACGTCGCCTCTTAAAAGAAGTTATGACGACAATCGTCAAAGAGAGGTCTATTGATATGGTGATTGTCAATGGGGAAAATGTCACCCATGGCAAAGGCCTTAATCGTAATCATTATAATGAGCTTTGTGAGGATGGGGTCGACGTGATAACGATGGGCAACCATACGTATTCGAAAAAAGAATTATTTGATTATATTGACGAAGCGGATCGTCTTGTGGTGCCGCTTAATCGCCCACGCGCTTTGCCAGGGGTGGGCAGTCGTGTTGTTGAAAAACAGGGACGGAAGATTCGTGTCACGAATTTGCTCGGCCTGGCCTTTATGGATCCGAAGACGGCGAATCCGTTTGAAGTCATCGATGATCTTTTAGAAAATGATGATAGTGATATCCATATTGTCGATTTCCATGCGGAAGCGACCGCAGAAAAGCGTGCTTTTGCGATGTATGTCGATGGTCGCGTCGATGCAGTTTTGGGAACGCATACCCATGTGGCGACAGCTGATGAACGCTTATTGCCTAAAGGCACTGCTTTTATCACTGATGTTGGGATGACCGGTCCTTATGATTCCGTCATTGGCTGTGAAGCGGAATCAATCATTGAACGAGATTTAAAAGGGATTATGACACCTTTTAAAGTTGTGGAAGATGGCGGACAGCTGCGGGGAGTCATTTTACATTTTAATAAGAAAAACCAGTGCACTGGCATTGAAAGAGTGACTGTAGATCCTGATCATCCAATAAAAAGATAGTCTTTTATTTTAAAAATACCATACTTTTCTATTTCCTTTTTATGCTCAGCGGTATATAATGATAGCGAAAAGAGAAGGAGGATATGGTTATGACACATACAATTTATTTTCAGACAGCGCAGCTGCAGAAACTGATTGATTTCTTCGATGGTTACAAAGATGATCAGGTTTCCTGCAAATATGTCTCAAAGAAAGGCATTAAAGCCACATTCGAGGTAGAATCAGATTTGTCTGCTGAAGACGCTGCTTCCCACTGTAAAAGCGTTTTTAAAGCAACACCTGAAGGACAAGTTTTATACTTCTCCATTCAGCCAGCTTCATTCTTTGGCAAATAATGATAAGAAGATGAGCTCAGCTCATCTTTTTGTTTGTTTTATCGTTATAATTTGATATAATAGCATGACGAAAGTGAGGAAGTTATGAAAAAAGATTATAGTGAATACTTTAAAGGTCCTTCTCTTAAAGATGCCCGTAAACGTTTTAAAGAAGATGTCCACCATCTTGATAATGCGTTTGAAATTCCTCCTGATATGGTCGGGATTGGTAAGGGAAAGACATATTATATTAAAACCTATGGCTGTCAGGCCAATGAACGTGATAGTGAAACCTTAGCCGGTATTCTTGAAATGATGGGTTATCAGCCCGATGATGATATTAAAGATGCCGATGTTGTTTTACTCAACACCTGCGCGGTACGTGAAAACGCTGAAGAAAAAGTCTTTGGCCGGATTGGTTACTTAAAGAATGTGAAAAGACAGAAACCGGATCTGATTTTTGGCGTCTGCGGCTGTATGGCTCAGGAAGAAGTGGTGGTTAACCGCATTCGTCAGAAGATGCCACAGGTCGATTTGATTTTCGGTACGCATAATATTCATCGTCTGCCGCAGCTTTTAAAAGCCGCAATGTTAGAAAAGGAAACCGTTACCGAAGTTTGGTCTAAAGAAGGCGATGTTATTGAAAACTTGCCAAGTCATCGTGCTAAAGATAAAAAGGCCTGGGTCAATATTATGTATGGCTGCAATAAATTCTGCACTTACTGTATTGTTCCTTATACCCGCGGGAAGGAACGTTCTCGTTTAATGGAAGATGTTTTGGCGGAAGTTAATGACTTAAAAGATCATGGCTATCTGGAAGTGAATTTACTTGGCCAGAATGTCAATAGCTATGGTAAAGATTTAGATTTAGGTTATGACTTTGCCACCTTATTAGCGGAAGTAGCGAAGACAGGAATTCCAAGAATTCGTTTTATGACTTCACATCCATGGGATTTCAGTGAAGAAATGTTAAAGGTGATTGCGCAGTATGACAATATTATGCCATACATTCATTTACCAGCGCAGTCAGGCTCTTCAGAAGTCTTAAAGCTGATGGGACGTCAGTATACGCGTGAGTCTTATTTGGCTTTATTTGATAAGATCAAGGAGATTATTCCTAATGTGGCCGTGACGACCGATATCATCGTTGGTTTCCCAAATGAGACGGAAGAGCAGTTTGAAGAAACCTTATCCCTTTTTGATCACTGTCAGTATGACTTAGCTTATACCTTTGTTTATTCGCCAAGAGCCGGCACTCCAGCCGCAAAGATGGAAGACAATATTCCGATGAAAGAAAAGGAAGAACGTCTTCAGCGCTTAAATGAAAAGGTGAATTACTATGCGCATAAGGCTAATGAAAAATATTTAGGGACAATTCAGAAAGTCTTAGTTGATGGTCCGAGCCGTAAGAATCCTGATACCTTAGCTGGTTATACCGAAACCAATAAAGTCGTGAACTTTAAAGGGAACCCTGATCATATCGGCCAGATCGTCAATGTGAAAATCAATGAAATTCGTACCTGGTCATTAGATGGTGAAGAAGTTGACGAGTAAGGAGGCCGCTTTCGCGCTCAATGCCTATTTACGCAAGGAGCCAGTGATTCAGGAATATCAGCGCTATGAAGCAGCGCTTAAAAAACATCCTGAGCTCGCTAAGGCTGAGGAAGAGCTGAAAGCGATGCAGAAGCAGTTAATTGCTTTAAAGGCGAAAGATCAGCTAGATCTTTCGTTAGAACAGGATTATGCGAGATTAAAAAAGCAATTTTATGAAAATCCTTTAGTGGTCAATTACATGGCTTTAAAAGAAGAAGTCAATGATTTGCTGGTAAATGTCGAAAGTTTACTTAATGAAGGATTAAATAGTACTGATTAGGGAGACACTTGTCGCCCTTTTATGCGCTTTTATGCGTGATTTTGAGAGTTCTTGAAAATATATTGACGATGCTGAGATAAATTTATATAATGGATTAAATTTATTTAAAGGAGAACAAACATGGCATACTATTATGATGAACCATCTCATACTTTTAGTGAATACTTACTTGTACCAGGATACTCTAGTGCAGAATGTATTCCGTCAAATGTGAGTTTAAAAACACCTTTGGTGAAATTCAAAAAAGGTGAAGAACCAGCATTATCTTTAAACATTCCTCTTGTATCAGCAGTGATGCAGGCTGTATCTGATGACCGTATGGCTGTTGCCCTCGCTAAAGAAGGCGGTGTCTCATTCATTTATGGATCGCAGAGCATTGAATCACAGGCGGCTATGGTAAGACGCGTAAAGAACTATAAAGCCGGCTTTGTAACCAGTGATTCTAACTTAAGTGCAAATGATACCTTAGCGGATGTTTTAGCATTAAAAGAAAAAACCGGTCATTCGACAATGGCTGTTACTGAAGACGGAACTCCTAATGGTAAATTAATTGGGATTGTCACAGGTCGTGATTATCGTATCTCACGTATGTCTCGTGATGAAAAAGTTGTTGATTTTATGACCCCTTTTGATCGGTTAATTACAGCACCTAAAGATGTTACCTTAAAAGAAGCCAATGATATTATCTGGGATCATAAGCTGAACGCTTTACCAATCGTTGATGAAAACCAGAGATTATTATATTTTGTTTTCAGAAAAGACTATGAATCAAAGAAAAATAACCCTAATGAATTATTAGATGAAAAGAAACGTTATATCGTTGGGGCTGGGATTAATACCCGTGACTATGCTCAGCGTGTACCAGCGTTAGTTGAAGCCGGCGTTGATATCTTATGTATCGACTCATCAGAAGGTTATTCAGAATGGCAGCGTATGACTTTAGCATGGATTCGTGAACATTATGGTGATCGTGTAAAAGTCGGTGCTGGTAACGTTGTTGACGGTGAAGGTTTCCGTTTCTTAGCGGAAGCTGGGGCAGACTTCGTCAAGATCGGGATTGGCGGCGGTTCTATTTGTATCACGCGTGAAACCAAAGGGATTGGCCGTGGTCAGGCGACCGCTACTATTGACGTGGCTAAAGAAAGAGATAAGTATTTTGAAGAAACCGGTATCTATGTTCCAATCTGTTCAGATGGCGGCATCGTTTACGATTATCATATGACATTAGCGTTAGCGATGGGGTCAGATTTCATCATGTTAGGTCGTTATTTCTCACGTTTTGATGAATCACCAACTAATAAAGTTATGGTTAATGGTCAGTATATGAAAGAATACTGGGGCGAAGGTAGTGCCCGTGCTCGTAACTGGCAGCGTTATGACTTAGGCGGCGATAAGAAGTTATCCTTTGTAGAAGGGGTTGACTCTTATGTACCTTATGCCGGCTCTTTAAAAGATAACGTAGCTTTATCATTAAGCAAGATGAAACATACAATGTGTAACTGTGGTGCTTTAACAATTAAAGAATTACAGAAGAAAGCGAAGATTACTTTAGTATCTGCCACTTCAATTGTGGAAGGTGGCGCTCATGACGTCTTATTAAAAGACTCAACACCAAATCAGAATCAATAAATCGACAAAAGGGGTTTTGCCCCTTTTTTTCGCTTTTTGTGCTATAATAGGTCGGCATAGGAGGAAAACACATATGGCTAAGAAAAAAGAGAAATACTCACCCATGATGACAAAATATCTTGAATTAAAAAAGGATTATCAGGATGCCATTGTCTTTTATCGGTTAGGAGATTTTTATGAAATGTTCTTTGATGATGCGATTACGGCCTCAAAAGAGCTTAATCTCGCCTTGACGGGTAAAAATGCGGGAGTCAAGGAGCGCGTGCCTATGTGTGGTGTTCCTTTTCATTCCGCGACGACGTATATTGAAGACTTAGTGAAGAAGGGCCACAAAGTCGTGATCGTGGAACAGTTAGAAGATCCGAAACAGGCGAAAGGCTTAGTTGAACGCGGCGTCGTTCAGATTGTCACGCCAGGGACGATTATGGATTTAAAGCTTAATGAAAAAGTCAATCATTTTATTGGTGCTTTAGGAATCTTTGATTTTTGTTATACATTAGCGTATGCCGATATTTCAACCGGTGAATTTTATTGCATGAATCTTGAAAAAGATGAACGTGTTTTACGCAACCAGATCCGCACCTTAGATCTTAAGGAATTAGTCGTTAATGATGATTTCGCAGATGATTCATTAATGGTTACGCATTATGATAATGAGCATATGAGTGATCGCTATAAGAAACTTTTTGAAGAGGTCAATGATTTAAAAGAAATCAAAGTGGCGGTGAATTTATTGAATTATATGTTAGAGACGCAAAAGCGTGACTTAGACTATATTCAGCCACTCATAGAAGTGCGGCAGAGTGACTATGTGACAATGGATCCCTCGACGAAAAAATCATTAGAATTAACAAAGTCTTTAAGCGGCGATAAATATGGTTCTCTGTTATGGTTATTAGATCATACGCATAGTGCCATGGGCGGGCGCATGTTAAAAAACTGGATTGAAAATCCATTACTCGATCAAAAACAGATTATGCAGCGTTTAGATATGGTTGAGATCTTCGTCAATAACTTTATTGAACGAGAAACCATTATCAATATGATCAAAGAAGTGTATGATTTAGAGAAACTCGCCTCCCGGATTGCTTTTGGCAATGTCAATGCGCGTGATCTCAAATGGATTGCCTCATCGTTAAAGATTATCCCTGAGATTCGTCATCAGCTTTATGCGCTCAATGATCCCGTCCTTAATCAGCTCGCTCAGCAGCTTGTTGATTTATCACCGATTACGCAAATTATTGACGATGCCATTATCGATAACCCGCCATTAGTTATTAAGGAAGGGAATATTATTAAACAAGGTTATTCGGCAGAATTAGATGAATATCGTGATCTCAAAGCCAATGGTCAGAAATGGCTGACGGAATTTGAAGAAAAAGAAAAAGAGCGTACGGGTATTTCTAAATTGAAGATTGGTTATAATAGGGTCTTTGGTTACTATATTGAAATTACGAAAAGTCAGCTCAATATGGTTAAAGATGAATTCCAGTATACCCGTAAGCAGTCTCTATCCAACGCTGAACGTTTTATTACTCCTGAGTTAAAGGAGATGGAAGATAAAATTCTTTCAGCTCAGGATCGCATTGTCTCATTAGAATATGAGATTTTCTCACAAGTGCGTCAGTATATTAAGGGCTATGTTCATCAGATGCAGGATGTCGCGAAAGTGGTCGCCCGTTTAGACTGTTATACCGCATTAGCTGCTTTAGCCGCAAAAAATGGCTATATGCGTCCGACTTTCAATGATGATCATCGTATTGATATTGTCGATGGCCGTCATCCCGTTGTCGAGGAAGTCATTTCTCGCCAGAATTATATTGCCAATGACTGTCATTTAGATGCGAAGGCGAACATTATGTTAATCACCGGTCCTAATATGGGAGGGAAATCCACTTATATGAGACAGGTTGTTTTAACGGCTATTATGGCCCAGATTGGGTCCTTTGTCCCAGCAAAAAAAGCAGATTTGCCAATCTTTGATCAGATCTTTACCCGCATTGGCGCATCGGATGATTTGGTTTCTGGGCAGTCAACTTTCATGGTGGAAATGTTAGAAGCTAATAATGCTTTGCGTTATGCGACTGAAAATTCTCTGATTATCTTTGATGAAATTGGCCGTGGCACAGCCACTTATGATGGGATGGCATTAGCCCAGGGAATTATTGAATACATTGCTCATCATATTCATGCTTTAACGCTTTTTTCAACCCATTATCATGAATTAACCTTAATGAATGAAAATGAAGGGGTAAAAAATGTTCATGCCAGTGCCGATGTTTCCCATGATACGATCAAGTTCCTCTATAAGATTCAAGCTGGAGCAACGGGGGAATCTTATGGGATCAACGTCGCAAAATTAGCGAAGCTGCCAGATGAAGTGATTAATAGCGCTAATGTGATTTTACAGTCATTACTCAATAACTCCCAAGTGAGTGAGACACTCCATCAGGTGAAAAAGCAAACAGTTGTTGTGCAAAAAGAAAGTGAAGTGGAAAAGGCTTTAGCAGCCATTGATCCGATGCAGCTTTCACCAATCGACGCTTTATCAACATTAATTGAACTAAAAAAATTATTACCAGAGTAAGGAGGGCCTATGGCAAAAATTCACCAGTTAGATACCAATACAGCCAATAAAATAGCCGCTGGGGAAGTCATTGAACGCCCTGCTAATGTCATTAAGGAATGCGTCGAAAATGCCATTGATGCCCAGGCGACGAAAATTGATGTCGAAGTGATTGAAGGCGGCAGTGTGCTCATGCGTATTACGGATAATGGCATCGGCATGGACAAAGATGATGCGCAAATGTGTTTTGCCCGTCATGCAACAAGTAAAATTACCGATGACCATGATCTCTTTAACATTACAACGTTAGGTTTCCGTGGTGAAGCGATTCCTTCCATTGCGTCTATTTCACTGTTTACTTTAGAGACCAGCGTGGGGGATGAAAAAGGCACCCGCGTCATTTATGAATTTGGTGTGAAAAAAAGCGTTGAAAGCTGTGCTTTAAATAAAGGGACCCGTATTACTGTTGAAAAAATTTTCCAAAATGTGCCAGCCAGACTCAAATATATGAAGAGTGTCAATACCGAGTTTGCGGCCATTTATACCTATATCGAGCGCTTATCTTTAGCGCATCCGGAGATTGCTTTTTCGCTCACGCATAATGGTAAAATGATTTATGCGACGAATGGTCAAGGGAAGCTGTTAGAAGTGATTGCGACGATTTATGGGCTTAATATTGCAAAACATATGAAGAAATGCAATTTTGGAAATGAGGAATTTACGATCACCGGCTATACGTCCGATGAAACCATTTCCCGCGCTTCGAAAAATCATATTATTACTTTAGTAAATCATCGCTATGTCAAAAACAAAAAATCCATTGATGCTATCAATGAAGTCTATCGTGCTTATTTGATGAACAAACGCTATCCGATCACCGTCATTAATATTGAAGTAGATCCTTATTTGGTCGATGTGAATGTTCATCCCGCTAAATTAGAAGTGCGCTTTTCGAAGGAATCCTTGTTAAAGGAAATGATTACGGAAGGCTTTAATGAAGTCTTAGCCCCGCAAAGAGAAGAAGCGCCGTTAGAAGCAGCGTCGCCAAAAGTCTCTTTTGCGCCGAAAGAAGTTGCGACGCAGCTGCATTTCAAACTGCCGGAAGCAGAGGAAACGCCAAGTCTGATCAAGAAACCTGAGACTGCTTATGAAGAAAAGCAAGTTCCCAATATCAAGGTCAAAGAAATGGCGCCGGTTTATCAAATGCCGCCTCAGCCTACACATCATGAAGAAAAGAAAGTCCTTAAACCGATGAAGGAAAAGATCTATGTCAAAGCGCAGCTGCAAGGCAGTTATATTGTCGGAGAAAATGAAAAAGGAATCTATCTGATTGATCAGAAACGAGCGATGGATAATATTGCTTATGAAAAATATAAAGAGGATCTCGCCCAAATGAAACCGGCTATGCAAGATCTGATTGTGCCATTAATGTTTGAATTGCCAGAAAGTGAGTATTTGCTTTTAGAAGAGAAGAAAGACGATTTGCTTTCTTTAGGCATTGATTTACAGCCGATTTCCAAAAATACGTATTGTGTCCGCGCTCTGCCGCTATGGATGGATGATGTGGATGAGCAGGCTTTTATTGAAGATATGATTCAGGTTTTAATTACCCAGGATGATCCAGATCTGATTGCTTTGCGTGATCAGGCGCTGTTATCGCTTGCCAAGCATCAGAAGCTTGCTTATAACACCCATTTAAGTCAGTATGAAATGCAAAGCTTAGTGGATGAACTGATGCGCTGCAGCGATCCCTATCGGGATCTTAATAAACGGCAGGTCATTATTTTTAAAAGCAATTATGAAATTATGCAATTATTTAAGAAAGGATAGAGACTATGCAAAAAGTCATCGTTATTGTCGGGCCAACGGCGGTTGGGAAAACCAAATGCGGCGTTGAGCTCGCCAAAAAATATCATGGAGAAGTCATTTCCGGCGACTCTATGCAAATATATCAGGGGATGGATATTGGAACCGCCAAGGTGACAAGAGAAGAAATGGATGGGGTTGTTCATCATCTCATTGATATTCGCACTCCTTTTGAAGAGTATAGCGTCAGTGATTTCCAGCAGGATGTCCGTCGTCTCATTGATGATATTCATGCGCGCGGCAAAATGCCGATTATTGTCGGCGGCACGGGATTATATATTAAAGCCGCCCTTTATGATTATACTTTCGAAAAGAGCATCACCAATCCTCAGGCGATGGCGCAAAAATATCAGGATTATACAAATGCGCAGCTTTATGCCCATTTGCAGGAGATTGATCCGGGTGCCACTCGCAACATTCATCAAAATAATCGCCGTCGCGTTTTGCGGGCGATTGAAATCTATGAAACAACGGGTCATCGTAAAAGTGAGATTGAAGAAAAACAAAATCACCAAATGATTTATGATGCTTATCTGATTGGCTTAACGCTTCCTCGCGATGCCTTAGTGGATCGCATTAACAAACGTGTCGATCTCATGATGGACATGGGTTTAGAGCAGGAAGTCAATAAACTGATAGCACAAGGCGCGCATGATCATTTACAGTCTATGCGCGGTATTGGTTATAAGGAGTGGTTCCCTTATTTTAAAGGAGCATGTGAGCGCAAAACAGTTATTGAACAGATTAAGATTCATTCTCGCCAGTATGCGAAAAGACAGTATACCTGGTTTAATCACCAGATGGATGTGCACTGGTATGATGTCTTATTAGATCATTTTGATCAGACCTTAAACATGATAGAAGGAGATGTTGATTCATGGATAGCTTCGTCGATCTGATTATGGTATTGGTTGGTCTTTATTTAGTGAGAACCTCACATCAGCTGATCACTTTCCATAATCTCAAAGCTTTTTATAAAGAAAAACAGTACGCACATATTCCCGTGAAAAACCGTGATCATTATGCCGAAGGCATCGGCCAGGCTTTGGGCATCATCGGGGTTGTTCTGATTGTCAGTAGTATTCTCTATTTTACGGAAGCACAGGTCTTTCATAATACGGTGATGTTCTGGGCTGTACAGATTTTTTTCTTTGCCGGTTTGATTGTCGGTTTTGCGAAAATCTATAAAACCAATAAGACCTATGAAGATCCTGATTTTAATAAGATAAAGAAAAAGTAGCCACGCTTCATGGCTGCTTTTAAAATATGCTGATAAAATGCATCATAAAATCATTTTTTCTTGCGTCGCTTGAGCTCTTTGAGATTATTGGTACGGCCGTGTTTGAGAATGCGCTGATAGTTATCTGTTAAGGCTTTTTCATAACGGGAAGAAAGCCAGGGAATATAGAACTGTTCATGGGCGACTTCATCTGGTAAGTACTGGATGTATTCCCAAAGATCATGACGTTCATAATCATATTTTTCATCTTCTTCTAAACCGACAGGCGTTAATGATAAATAACGCGGCGCACGATGCGGTTTAGCGCGGACGCTCGCTAAAGCATTATCAATCGCTTGTTCAGAGCTTTTAGATTTAGGAGATAAAGCGAGATCGATAATAACACTCGCTAAAGGAATGCGGGCTTCTGGGAAACCGATCGTTTTGGCAGCCTGAAAGGCCATGACGGTACGCATGCAGGCATTCGGGTTGGCTAAACCGATATCTTCATACGCGCAGGTAATAACGCGTCTTTCTAAAGATTCGATATCGCCGGCGTCGATCAGCTTCGCAAAGTAATAGAGAGCACCATTGACATCACTGCCACGAATGGATTTCTGTAAACCAGAGAGGGTATCATAATAGTTATCCTCATCTTTATCAAAGCGGACATTGGCCTGCGGCATCGCTCTTTCGAGATCATCCATTGTCAGATGGTCATCTTCAGTGACAATCGATGTTAATTCTAATGTGTTATAGGCATAGCGGATATCACCCGCTGATAGCGATGCAATCTTTTCATAGACATCTTCATCGATCTTATAGGCATTATTGAAGCCTTTTTCACTGCCAGCTGCAATCTTTAAACCAGTGATCACATCCTCTTTGGAAAGGGGATTGACCTGTAAAATCTCGCAGCGGGAACGAATCGCAGGATTGATGGAATGATAAGGATTAGCGGTGGTACAGCCAGCCACTGTTAATAAGCCGCTTTCAATATGAGGCAGTAAATGATCCTGTTTATCTTTATTCATCCGATGGACTTCATCGATGATGACAAAGAGGCCATCACTGAGTTTCGCTTCGGCAATGATCATATCCATTTCCTTCTTATTACCGGTAGACGCATTGAAAATGCGATAAGGAATACCTAAATCATGGGCTAGGGCTTTGGCCATTGTCGTTTTCCCGCAGCCAGGGGGACCATAGAGAATAATCGACATCGGATGACTTTTTTTGACGAACTGTTTTAAAATGCCATGCTCGCCGACAAGATGCTTTTGACCAAGGATATCATCGAGACTCACCGGTCTCATATTATAGGCTAAAGTTGTATGTTTCATGAAATTTCACCTCATTTTGTGTTATGATGATTATAACATTTTTTTAAAAGTGAGGAAACGTATGAGAATTGTATTACAGCGGGTATCGCATGCCAGTGTCACAATTGATGGAAAAGTTCATGGCGCCATTGACCATGGTTATATGCTTTTAGTGGGCTTTAAAGAAGGCGATGATGAGAAGATCTTAAAACAGATGGCGGATAAAGTTGTGCATTTAAGGGTCTTTGAAGATGATCAGGAAAAAATGAATTTATCCTTATTAGATGTAAAGGGAGCGATATTATCGATTTCTCAGTTTACCCTTTATGCCAATTGTCGTAAGGGCCGTCGTCCAAGTTTTATAGAAGCGGCGAAACCAGCGATCTCTTCACCGTTATATGATCGTTTTAATGAGATCTTAAGAGAACAGGTACCTGTCGAAACGGGAATCTTTGGCGCTGATATGAAAGTAGCTTTAGTGAATGATGGGCCGGTGACGATCACGTTAGATAGTGATGACATCTGCAAATAAAAGACCAGTTTAATACTGGTCGTTTAAAATCTTACGGATTTGTTTGACAACACCTTGCTGCTGATTCGTCCAGGGCAGGGTTTCGCGGGCGATCGCTTTAATGCGCGGATCGGCATTTTTCATGGCGTAGGAATATTTTACGCTGTTAAGCAGTGTGAAATCATTCATCGCATCCCCAAAAGCCGCGCATTCATCGGGCGAGATATTTAATAGTTTCTGCAGTTTTCTGATCCCAGCGCCTTTATTGACGCCGGTTTTCTGAATATCAAGCCATTCATTTCCGGCGGTGGTTGCGGTTAAACCGCTTGGCAGCAGGTTTCTAATTGCATCTTCGTACTGATGAATATCCGCGTTAGGATCATAAATGGCGATCTTCATGATTTCATCATCGACATGATCGAAGTTTTCATGAAACATCAAATTACGATAGTAAGTATGTGCGATGGGCGCATAGGCACGATTTTTTTCTAATAGGTGGACGCCCTTGAGGCCGCTCATAATGACAAAGAGCTGTGGCTGACTTTGTAAAGCTTTTAAGGCGGCTTTGACTTGCTCATCAGAGAGGGTCTCATAAGCGATCAGGCGGGGCCCTTTGGCGATGTAACTGCCATTATCCGCCACAAAGTAAATTTCTTCGCTCATCGGAATAAACTGTCCGTAAAGACGGAAATACTGGTTTCCGCTGGCTAAGACAAACTTGATGTTGCGGTCTTCCATTTTATAAAATTGTGACAGGAATTCATAGTCGAACATTTTGTTTTCATCTAAGAATGTTCCATCCATATCCGTTGCAATCATTTTAATCATTTTTATTACCCCCGTGTTAGTATAGCACATTCAGAAAGAGAGGGCATCTTATGTTGATCATGACAATTGTATATTTGATACTTTTACTGTTATTAGCGCTCAGTGCCCGAACAAAATATTATTTATATGCAAAAACAGCATCATCTCTATGCTTTGTCGTGATTGCAATCGTTGGGGCGATATCGCGCCATGCGATGTATACGTTACTTCTGATGCTGCCAGGACTCTTAGCTTTTATGCTTGGTGATATGATACTCGCCTTTAAAAGTAAACATTCCTTATTGCTTGGTATTATTGCTTTTTCTATTGGGGATTTGGCCTTTCTGCATTTTTTACTCTATTATCATGATTTTGGCTTATCTTCCTTGCTGCTAAGTGTCATCGCTCTCATCAGTTATGTTTTTATCGCGAAAAAGGGCATTATTGATTTTGGCGAACTGCTTATTCCATCTGGGGTCTATGCTTTTTTAGAAGGTTTAGTGGTCATGAAGAGCATTCTTGTTTATCGGGTTGTACCAACGCGTTTCTTCTTGTTTATCATGATTGGGATGATTTTATATCTGATTTCTGATCTTGTATTGATGGTCTTTAAGTTTAAAAAGAAGAGCTTAGCGATCGGTGCAGCGGCTTTAGCTCTCTATTATGGCGGACTGTATTGCCTGGCCATTTGTTTCTTCTTCATATAAGGTATGCTTCGGGCATATCTTTTTTTTGATGATTGAATTTTTTGTATACAATTATCTATGAAAGCGTTACAATAATAGATAGAGGGGGGAGAACCTTACATAAAAATTCTTTGTACAAATGAGTGTTGCCGACTCGCGAGGGAGAGACTGCGACTCTTCCTTTTCTTCATAAATAGTGTGATAAATATTTATCAGTCCCTATAAAATATTACAGTGTGATAACATAATACTATTGCGAAGGAGGGCATAAAAGCTTAAAATAGTAAAGTAATCATTATGGTGTAATTTGATTTTAAAATTGGACAGGGAGTCGCACTACATGCGTAGTGAGCTATGAAGAAAGGAAGTGAATGGGCATTTTCGTTCGATTGGAATGAGGGATGTCTACTACATGAAAATAGCGGTCAGTTATTTGAATAAAGAGGTTTTTGATGATTTTGGGACCACCCCAGCATTTAAACTCTATGAAATACATGAGCAACAAGTTTTAAAAAGTACTGTTGTGGATACGCAGGGGATCGAATATGGCGCTTTAGCTGTCTTTTTAGACAAGTATAAAGTAGATCTGGTTCTTACCGGAACAATTACCCCTGGTTCACGCTCTGCCTGTCATTCTAATAACATGGAAGTTGTTACGGGGATGAGCGGGAACGCTGATGACTGTGTCATGCAGTACTTGAAGGAAAGGTGAAAATATGGAAATTGTGAAGTATGAAATGCGTGATTTGCGGGAGATTTATGATGCCCTGCATGTCAGTGAAATTCTTTATCTGGCGGTCAATGATGAGAAATATCCAATTATTTTCTCAATGCTGTTTGGCTGTGAAATGGTTGATGATACCATTGTTTTATATTTTTATGATGATAAGAAAAATGATAAAACGGAGATTATCAGCAAGCATCCAGATGTTTCAATCCGTACCGAAGTCGTTTATGAATATTATGAATATCCAGAAACGGCGATGAGCTGTTCTTATGAAAGCGTCACTGGTACTGGTACCTGCGTACTTTGCAATGAGGAGTTTCATCATGCGATGGATCTGATTCTTACCCATTATGGTTTTGAAGGATCACTGGTTAATGATGATCTGGCCGAAAAGAAGAATATCTTTAAAATTACTTTAACCCATGTCACTGGTAAAAGACATGTAAAAACACCTCAATTTTAAGAGGTGTTTTTTAATTAACCAAAGTATTTTGATGATAAGCGTCAAGCAGTGATAACAAATGGGTATCAATAGGAAATAGCTCTGTTGAAAAAGGATTCAGCAAATAGCCATCAACAGGTAAAAGCTGCTGATGCATCAGATCAAAGAACGGCATTTTCGCAATCGTATAATGTTCATCATAGAAAGAAATAATTTCGTCATGATTGGTAAAGATCGGGATAAACGATAAAGCATCAGCGCGATCCTCCATCGTTTCCGGCATCAGCAAACCATCTTTATCTTTTAAAGGCAAGTATACGATGCAATTTTCTAAGAGCTGAAAGAAAGCGCCCACCTGCATTGTCTGGCGATCCCCATGAATATCGGTCAGCGCATGTTCGACCGCAACCTGAGCAGCACGCTCATAAGGCGGTACGAAAGGAATCACTTTTTGAATAAACTTAGTGCCATGGGGGACATCACGCACTTCCTTAGTATGAATCGTGCTGATCGTACCGAGGGCTTTTTCACCATGACAGATGACTTCAACATGATCACCGACATGCACATGATCATTCGCATTGACGACATAGTCGATCATTTGCCCCATGACCATCACGCGCACTAAAATGATGGGAATATTTAAGCCGTAGAGCTGTTTGACATAATGTTCATCGACAAACGGGGATGTATCATAATGTAAAACATGGGTTAACATCGCATTGGCGGCATGACTCTGATACCAGCTTTCTGAAAAGCTGTAACATTTGACGCCATAATGATCAGAGATTACGACGATTGATTCCTGGCTGCTTGAGTCATAGTAGGCGAGGGCGCGGCCGCAATCAGGATACGTCTTTTTAAACTCATTGAGCAGCATGTCTTTATAAATGGCGATCAGACGATCATCGCGCTGGTGATCAAAGATCTGAATCTTCTCTTTAAAAGCAAAATAGTTATCACAGTATCGAATAATATAATCGCGCAGGTGATCTCCTAAAAACTGCAGGGCCATCAGATGACTGAATTCTTCCTGGTTTTCGCAGTAACAAATGAATAGTTTATGCTGGGGATCAAAGTAGATGAGCGAGTGATAGTAATACGTGACATGATGGCAAAAAGCACATTCATATTTAAATATCTCATCGTTCATAATGGCCTGCTTTAAAGCGGGTTCTTTCGCCACATTGACAATATAAGGGTGGGGGAAAGCATTCAGCTGCCCGCATGATTCGCAGGGTAAGGTGAGGTTTTTTGATCTCATGATGATCATCTCCTTAGGTTTATTATACTCCAAAATGGCCTGAAGAGAGGAGAAAAGTCATCCATAACTTAACGATATGAAAAAACATCTCTTTCGAGATGTTTACTCCACAATCATCATTTTCATTTTTTTTATACGCTGTGTATAGTGATTATCAATCACCGTTAAGGTAATCGTCACTTTTCCTGGTGCGGTGGTTTTTACAACCCCATGATTATCAACGGTTGCTTTCGAACGATCACTGGATTTAAAATTCAGCTCTTTGATCTTCAGCTTTTTGGTATCAGGTAAAATTGTATAATCGATCTTTTTCGTTGTACCAACTTTACAGGTAATCGTTGAAATAGGGGTAGAAATAGATTTTACGACTGGTCCTTCACGCATGCAGGCAATCTGATACGTGGCGGTTAATACGATAAACCAGGCGATCATTAACGCCCCGCGGACATATTTGTTTAATTTGCGATTGAGATAAATGAGGGCGAAGGGTACTAAAGGAAATAGTACGATTGCCGTGAAGATGAGCCCTTTGGAAATTTTGCGATCCTCAAGTTCTTCTTCAATGACGTCAGTTGTCTCAGCCATAGAATCACCTCGGCCTTTATTATACTTGATGGAATATACTTTGCAAAGAAAAAAAGCACATAAAGTGCTTTTTTGAATTAACCAAGACGGTTGTAGTATTCGACGATCAGCTGTTCGTTGATTTCCTGATTTAATTCAGATCTTTCTGGTAATCTGACTAATTTACCACATCTCTTATCAGCATCAACTTCAACGAAACCAGGAACTGTAACCTGAGCTTCTAAAGCGTTTTTGATAACGTCTAACTGTAAAGATCTTTCCTTAACAGCAACGACATCACCAGGTTTAACCTGTGCTGAAGGGATATCAGTTTTCTTGCCATTTAATAAGATATGACCATGGTTAACTAACTGTCTAGCCTGTCTTCTTGTAGAAGCGAAGCCCATTCTGTAAACAACGTTGTCTAAACGTGATTCCAGTAAGCATAAGAAGTTATAACCCTGGACACCTTCTAATTTCATAGCCTTGTTGTAAGTGTTACGGAACTGTTTTTCGTTTACGCCGTACATATTTCTTACTTTCTGTTTTTCAGCTAACTGTAAACCATATTCAGTTGATTTGTGTCTCTTCTGACCATGCATACCTGGGGCATATGGTCTCTTGTTTAATTCTTTGCCGTTTTCTAAGATAGAGAAACCTAATCTTCTTGATTTCTTCCAAACGGGACCTGTGTAACGTGACATTGACGTTCCTCCTATATTGTTTTATTTTAGCATAAAACAATAGAGCTCATAGTTTGTTATACGTATGTTTTCATTAAGCATTTCTTTGCGGGAATACTCTGCACCCTCGACGGTGAAAACGTAGCTGCATAACTGCTATGTACCGCTATCATTTACTGCAAGTCCATATTATACGTGACATTTTTGAAAAGTCAATCATTTATTGCCTTATTATGATGAAATTTAGCTTCGCGTGAGGTGATTTCCTATATGCATCATATTCTCTTCTTTTGATAATGAAATTAGGCCGGATGTATGCTAAAATAGCAGGGTAAATGAAAGGATGTTTATATGGAACAAGTCATATCTTATATAAATCAGTTTATTGCCCTTTTGGGTATGAGAAACCTTATTATCATCGGGGTGATTCTCGTTCTCTTTATCATTGCGATCGTTATTTATCGCTCGTTGCGTTTAAAGGTTTGTCGCAGTGAAATTGTCGATATTGAAAATCGCATTAATGGAATTAAAACATTACCGATCCAGTACCGCTTAGGACGCGTGCAAAGCATTGCGAAAAATATGAAAGAAGTAGCGGCGGAATATCAGGAATTCGCCAAAGATTATGATCATATTGTCGACTTCCTGCAAAATGAATTAAATCCTTTGGTCAATGAAGTGGATGAGCAGCTATTTTATGGAAAGCTGCGCGGCGCTAATAAAAAGATGGCGAAGTTAAGAGTGATGACAGATCGCTACGAGAAGGAATCGCAGGTCTTACTTAAGAAAATTGAAAAAGTCACGGAAATTGAAAACGTTCAGCGAATTGAAATTATTCGCGTGAAAGAAAAATACCGTACTGTGACCAATCAGTATGATGCTATTCGTATCAAAGTGGAAAGCTTTGTTCCAGAAATCAATGAAATCTTCAAGAGTATTGATGAAGACTTTGTGAAACTTGAAGGGATGATGAACAATCAGCTCTTTGATGATGCGAAAGCTTTCACTTCGCAGATTGAAGGACGGATTGATGCCTTAAGTGAAAGCATGAAAGATTTACCTTCTTATGTTTCCGTGGTGAAGCAGTTACTGCCTTCAAAAGTGGGCAAGGTCAAGAAACTGATTGAAGATCTTGATGAAGATGCTTATGCGCTTGAAGCGTTAGAAGCGGATGATCGCTTCGCGACGATTGAAGAGGAATTAGAGGAATCGATTGCGTTAGTAAAGAGCGTCCAAATTAATGAGGCCGGTGCTAAACTAGAATCATTAACGGATCATATTGAATCGTTAGCTGTTGATTTAACGAAAGAAAAGGAATCTTATAAGAAATTTAAGGAACAGTGGAGCAAGATTACCACGATTGTTGATAAAACGCGTGTTGAATATGATGAATGTTACGAAGACTATCAGGTCTTAAAACAGAAATTTGTCATCGATGAAGAGAAGATGACTTTAGTACGTGATTATGATGACTTTAAGCTGATCCTCGATGAATATGCGGATTTAAAAAATAAGCTGGATTCCGGGAAATTCGCTTATACTGATATGTTAGAAAATGTCGAAGCGATGATTCGCATTGTCACTTCCCATAAGCAGCATATTATTGATTTCATCAAAGGTCGTGACAATCTCTATGCTATTGAGAAACGTGCTAATGATGAAATTGAAAACATCAACATTGTCTTATTAGAAATCAAATCAGAAATTAAAAACAATCATTTACCAATGATTAATGAATCTTATAAAGATTACATTGCCGACTCTTATGAAAAAGCCAGAGAGATCAAAGCCTATAAAGCAAAGGCACCAGTAAACTTAGAAGAATTATCGAAGAAGGTCGATGGGGCACGTGATGTCATTTATAAGCTCTATGACAATGTGCATAACCTGATTATTACCGCGGAGATGGTTGAAGAAGCGATTGTCTTTGGTAACCGTTACCGTTCTACTTACTTAGAAGTCAATACTGAATTGACCAAAGCCGAAGTACTTTTTAGAAATGGTGAATATACCAAAGCTTTAGCGGTGGCGGTCGATATGATTGAAAAGATCCAGCCGGGGTCTTACGAAAAGATGATCAAAAAATCAGAAGCGCGTGCTAGCGCCTAGAAGGATGTTGTCAATGACATCCTTTTTGCTTGTAGAAATGGAGAAATAGTGTAAAATAGGTGTGACCAGGAGGGTAAAATGATTTATTTAGATTATGTTGCAACCACCCCTTTGAGTGATGAGATTCGTCTCACCTACGAAAAGATTTTAGAAAAATATTTTGCCAATAGTGATAGTGCCTATAGCTTAGGTTATGAAGTCAGCGGACTATTAGACAATGCCCGCAGTCATATCGCTTCGTTATTAAAAGTGCGTCCGGATGAATTGATTTTTACATCCTGCGCTTCTGAAGCGAATAATACCGCTATTAAAGGCGTCTGCTTTCAGTATATGAACCGTGGAAAACATATTATTACTACGGCGGTCGAACATTCATCAGTGATGAATACGTTCAAACAGTTAGAAGAAGTCTTTGGCTTTGACGTGGATTATATTGGTGTGGATGAAAAAGGCCATCTCAACTTAGAGGAATTAAAAGATAAAATTCGTGAGGATACGATTCTCGTTTCGACGATGTATGTTAATAATGAAGTGGGAACGATCAATCCGATTAAGAAAATCAGCCAGATTATTCATGAGAAAAATCCGAAAACCAAATATCATGTGGACTGTGTGCAGGCGTTAGGCAAACTGCCCATTGATTTAAGCTTATGTGATTTAGCAACTTTTAGTGCCCATAAGATCTTTGGCTTAAAAGGCAGCGGTCTGCTTTATAAAAATCATCATACGACGATTGTTCCATTAATTAATGGCGGTCAGCAGGAATTTGGTTTACGCGGCGGGACTTCAAATGCGGCCACTTATATTGTTCTCGCTAAGACGATGCGCCTCGCTTTAGAAAAGCAAGAGGAACATTACCAATATGTTGCTTCATTAAATGCTTTTATGCGTGAAGAATTACATAAACGTGATGGTATTGTCATTAACTCTAGTGAAGATGCTTCACCCTTTATTTTAAATATTTCTGTGCCGCATTATAAACCAGAAGTCATTGTTCATGACTTGGAAAGCAGCGGTATTTATATTTCTACACGCTCGGCCTGTACGTCTAAGAAAACGGAGATTTCCCATACTTTAGCCGCCATGCATTTAGATGAAGAAGTCGCTAAAAGCGCGCTGCGTATTTCTTTTGCACACGTAACGACCAAAGAAGAATGTGTAACCTTCTTAAAGGCGCTTGATCAATCATTAGAAAGGGTAAAGAAACAAAGATAATGCAAGCAAATCATATTATTGTCCGCTTTGGTGAATTAACGACCAAAGGGAAAAACAGAAAAACATTTACACGTAAATTATTAAAAAACACCAAAGAAATTTTAAAGCCATTTGATAAGTTAACGTATGAATTAACATACGATCATATCTTTATTTTACTAAATGGCGAAGATCCGCAGGCGGTAGCAGAAAAACTGAAAACGGTTTTTGGGATTCATTCGTTCTCCCTTTGTTACAAAGT
>OCTW011603012.1_pt1 | contig 26730 bp, 16 predicted proteins | sample 1539671 | NCBI WGS metagenome assembly OCTW01 (sample SAMN02144230, study PRJEB22623) | gut metagenome | biome: sheep rumen | host: Ovis aries | place: New Zealand | reverse complement strand
TTTTTTTTATTACATTATTTCTTAAATTAAGTCTTCTTGATGTAGGATACGTATATATGATTTTGATTTGTTGATGAATCTATTTATTTAATCTATTTATGGGTTGTTTAAATTGAATGTTAAACTTTAAATGTAATATTTTAATAGCTCATATTGAAACATGATGATTATTGAAAAAATAGTTTTTCAGTGATTAGGATTATTGTACTTTAAAATAGCATACTCTTTATCTAATCTATTTATTTAGTTTTCGTAACTAATCTTTCTATATTTATCACATAGAATTTTATAGTCTAAATAATATATAAATAAATAATGTACATAATTAGATAAATTGTATTTAAAGGAGTTTTTTTATCATGATTCAAGTATATAGCACAATGACTAGAAAAAAAGAGGAATTAAAAGTTAAGAATAATAAAATTAAATTATTTGTATGTGGTCCTACTGTCTATGATTATTCTCATATAGGTCATGCTAGAACTTACATAGCTTTTGATGTAATTGTAAGATATCTTAAGTATGTAGGTTATACTGTATTTTATCTTCAAAATATAACCAATATTGATGATAAAATAATTAATAGGGCTAAAGAAAGAGGTGTTGATTCTTTAGAATTAGCTGAAAGATTTGAAAAAGAATATTTAAAGGATATGGAAACTTTAAATGTAACTAATGTAAATTTTTATGCTCGCGCAACTGAACATATGGATGAAATTATTCATCAGGTACAGGATTTAATTGATAAAGGTTATGCTTATGATACGCCAACTGGTGTTTATTTTGAAGTTTCTAAATTCAAAGATTTTGGAAAATTATCTAATAGGAATATAGATGAATTACAAAATGTTAGAATTGCAGTAGATTCCACAAAACGAGATCCTAAAGACTTTGCATTATGGAAAAAACAGGACGAAGAACCTTATTGGGATTCTCCATGGGGTAAAGGAAGACCAGGTTGGCATATTGAAGATACTGCCATTACAGAAAGTTACTTTGGACCACAATATACTGTACATGGTGGAGGTCTAGATTTAATATTCCCTCATCATGATGCAGAAATAGCACAAATGGAAGCTGCATCAGGTAAAGAACCATTAGTTGAATATTGGATGCATACAGGATTTTTAAATGTACGTGGTGAAAAAATGAGTAAATCATTGGGTAATTTCATTACCATTAAAGAATTACTCAAACAATATTCTCCTGAAGTGTACAGATTGTTTGTATTATCTACTCATTATAGAAGTCCTATTGATTTTAGTGAAGATATATTAAATCAAGCAGAAAATAGTTTAAATCGTTTACAAAATACTGGAAAACTAATAATGGAACAATATTCAAATGAATTACCTCAACAAGATGATTGTGATATTAAAGTTGATTTGGATACTTTCAAAAATGAATTTACTGAAGCTATGAATAATGATTTCAATACTCCTATTGCTTTATCAAATTTATTTGAATTTACACATAAAATAAATAAAGCTCTTGCAGACAATGCAATATCTAAAGATACTTTGGATTCCATAGTAAAAACTATTAAAGATGTTGAAAACATATTTGGATTTTCTATACTTAAAATAGATAGTACTACTGACTTATCAGAAGAACTTTTAACAATTTTAACTGATGTAAGGGAAGAGTTAAGATCTAATAAACAATGGGATTTGGCTGATAAAATAAGGGATGAATTAACAAATCTTGATATAAATATAGAAGACAAATAATTATTTTTTCCCTATTTTTTTCACTATTTTTTCAATTATTTTTTAACTTTTTTTGTTGCAATTAATTTATTAATAATGTAATGTTTATATTAATATAACTGGGTGATTTAATAAAGGTGTATAAAAAATGGAACTTAATGATAATAGCAAAAGGAGTGCTAAAAAAACCATAAGGAGACGTGAATTTAAACCAGAATCTAATGATAAAGATTTAGCTCATGAAATACTTGAAGATATTAAAGCAAGTCCTGATTTAGGTTTATTAAGATGTGTTCAATGTGGTATGTGTACTTCTACGTGTCCTGCATCAAGACATTCAGATTATGATTCAAGAGAGATAATTAAAAGGGTTTTGGATAATGATAGAACATTAATAGATGATGATATTATCTGGAATTGTTTCTATTGTTATAATTGTCATAGTATTTGTCCAGTAGGAAATAGTGTATGTTTAGTAAATCAGATTTTAAGACAAATGGCTATTGATAAAAATAAAGGAAAACAAGAAATAAAAACATTTATTAGTTTTGCAGATAGTTTCATGGATAAAGGGTTAGGTGTTATACCTCAGGAATATCGTGTTGAATTATCTGAAGATTATGGAAGTCATTGGGATAATTTACAGGATAATCTTCAAGATATTCGCGATGAATTAGGCTTAGATGAAATGAATTTATTTTCAGAAGCAGAAGATGAAATAGATAAAACCTTAGAAGCAGTTGGATTTAAAAAAAGGGTAAAATCAATAAAAGATGTTGGGGAGTGTGAGTAATGTCTGAAGATTTGTCTAAAGTACCTACCCAAGTACCTACAAAGGATACGGAAATTAAAAAATTCATTCCTACAGAAAATATAACTTTATTTAGAAGTTGTTTAGTATCTGCAGAATATCCAGGAGTGGAATCATCTACAAAGTATATTTTTGATAAATTGGGTATAGAATATGTTATAGATAGAAATCAGTCATGTTGTACTGGTTTAGGGCATTATTATGATATATTTGATGAATTTTCAACAACTGCTCTTGCTGCAAGAAATTTTCATCATGCAATAGAAAATAATCATAAACATTTTGTTCCCATGTGTTCTACTTGTTATGCAATTTTAAAAACATCTGCAAAAATTTTAAATGAAAAAGATGATGTACGTGAAGAAATTAATAGAAGATTCAGAGAAAAAGGTTTAGATAATCTTCAATATACAAAAGGAGATATAGATCCGGTTAATGATATCACTCACGTATTGGATGTATTGTTTTATGTTAGGGATAAATTACCTTCATTAAAAAAAGTAGATTTATCTGGAATTAATATAGCTACTCATCATGGCTGTCATTATTATAAAGTACATTATGATGATTCAATTTGTGATGTAAGAAATCCGAATGTTATTGATGATGTTTGTGAATCGATGGGAGCACAAACTATAGGTTGGTATGATCATAAAAGAAGACATTGTGGTTGTGGTTTCAGACAAAGATATGCTAACAAGGAGTTATCTATGGAAGCATCATTTGAGAAATTTGATAGTTTATATAATCATGATGTGGATTTACTTATTCATATGTGTCCTAATTGTCAAGTTCAATTCGATAGATATCAACATATTATTTCCAAAAAAACAGGTCATGATTATAAAATGGTTCATTTGAATATTTCACAAGCTGTTGCTTTGTATATGGGTGCGGATCCATATAAAGTATTAGGTATTCAAACACATACTGAACATGTTGAACCTTTATTAGATAAGCTTGGAGTAAAATATGATATTAGGGAGGATAAATTGCATGACTGAAGATAATCAAAGAATTGGTGTATTTTTATGTCAATGTGGTGGAAATATCTCTGATGTAATAGACATAAAAAAACTACAAGAAGAACTAATTAAAGAGGAAGATGTTGTAACAGTTAAAACTCATGAAAATCTCTGTTCTCTTGAAGGTAAAAAAATAATTAAAGAACAAATATTAAGGGAAAATCTGAACAGAGTAGTGATTTCGGCTTGTTCAAAAGTTACTCATGGTGAAACATTTAAGAATTATATTCAACCATTAAATCCATATCTATACGAAATGGCTAATGTACGTGAACAATGTTCTTGGGTTACTGAGGATTCCCAAAAAGCCACAAATAAAGCATTGTCTTTAATTAATTCTTCAATTGAAACAGTTAAATATAATGAACCATTAGAACAGTTACCTGTAAATGTTAAAAATAAAGTATTGGTGTTGGGTGCTGGTATATCAGGACTTACTGCTGCAATATCTATAGCTAATCAAGGTAATGAAGTAATTTTAGCAGAAAAAAGAGAAGCTGTGGGGGGTGCAATGGTTCAGGTAGGTAAGGTATTTTCACCTGAAAAACTTACTGAAGATTGTGCTGCATGTTTATTAAATCCGATAATTAATGAGATGATAAATCATAAAAACATAACATTACTTACTAACACAGTGTTGGAACGTTCTGAACGTCGTAGTGGTAATTTTGATGTAATCTTAAGGAAAAAACCAGATTATGTTAATCCTGATAAATGTACAAGTTGTGGTAAATGTACTGATATTTGTCCAGCTATTGCTCCTGATGAATGGAATGAAGGTCTTATTCAAAGAAAAGCTATTTCAAAACCATTCCCACAAGCGGTTCCAAGTATATATACTTTGGATGATGATGTATGTGTAAAATGTGGTTCTTGTGTAAATGTATGTCCTGTTGATGCAATTAATTTGGATGCTATTGATGAGATTATTTCATTAAAAGTGGGGTCTATTGTAATTGCAACGGGTCATCAACGTTTTGACACATCAAAAAGACCTGAATATGGTCATACAAGGTATCCTGATGTATTAAGTCAAATGCAACTTGCAAGAATTATTGGGGTGAATGGTCCAACTCATGGTAAACTTGTAGTTCCTTCCACGGGTAAAACTCCACGTAGGGTTGTAATGATACAATGTGTTGGTTCTAGGGATCAAATGCCTAATGGTCATAAATATTGTTCAAAAGTATGTTGTATGGTTGCTATAAAGAATGCTAAATTGATTTTATCCCATTATCCTGAAACTGAAGTAATTATATGTTATACTGATATTAGAACTCCGGGAGTATATGAAAAATATTATAAATACGCACAAGATAATGGAATTGAATTTGTTAGAGGACGTCCTGGTGAAGTAACTCAGGAAGATGATCATATGCTTGTAAGAATTGAAGATACTTTAACAGGACAACGTGAAGATATTCCAACAGACTTGGTTGTATTATCTGCAGCACTAGAGCCATCAGAAGGTACTAATGATGTTGCTCAAATTTTAAAAGTTGGTCAAACTGAAGATAACTTCATTAAAGAAAAACATCCTAAGATTAAACCTGTTCAAACGGATATTGAAGGAATTTATGTTTGTGGTACAGCTCAAGGTCCTAAAGATATTACAGATAGTATTATACAAGCCAATGCTGCTGCAGTTAAGGTATCAGAACTTGTTAATGGTGGTCTTGAGGTGGAACCATTTATTGCTTCAATAAACGTTAAAAAATGCATACTTTGTGGTAAATGTGTGGATACCTGTATTTACCAAGCCATAACAAAAAGTAAACATTCAATTCATGTTGATCCAGTATCTTGTACAGGTTGTGGGGATTGTATATTAACTTGTAATCAAGAAGCAATAAGTATACAAGGACAAAGTGATGATAGATTAGAAGCAAGTATACGGGGAATATTAAAAAATAAATCTGAAGATGAACATATTATTATAGCATTTTTGGATGATATTGGTAATGTTTCAGCTAATAATATGGGAATCAATAGGGTTGACTGTCCTGATAGTGTAAGAATTATCAATGTTCCATTTGTTAATCGGGTAAAATATAGACATATTAAATATGCATTAACTCATGGTGCTAATGGAGTATTTTTAGGAGAGTATCCTGGTAATTCTCAACATGATGAAATAAGAGCTTCTGTAACCAAAATGAAAAATCGTTTAGAAAGTGATGGTATTGATCCAAACAGGTTAATAGTTCACGGAGTATTTATACCATACTTTAGAGGTTTATCTAATCAATTTAAGGAATTTGATGATTATTTAAAAGTAAATAGTAAATAAGCTATTTACTTATTTTTTTTACAATGATACTATGATATCTGAAGAATTATTTATAAATAGGGTTTTTTCTCAATTAAATAGGGATTTAACTAAAAATATCAACCAAAAAGAAGCTATTTTAGCTCCATTGGATGAGGATCAATTCATAGTAGCAGGTCCTGGTAGTGGTAAAACTACTGTTCTTGTTTTAAAAGTATTAAAATATATTTTTGTAGATGATATTAAACCCGAAAATATTATTGTAACGACTTTTACTAAAAAGGCTGCTAAAGAATTAAAGGAAAGAATTTTTGTATGGGCTAATAAATTAATTAAAAGTGTTGATGTGGAGTTAAATCATGATTTTAATAAGATAGTTATAGGTACTCTTGACAGTATTGCTGAAGAAATATTACTAAGTGATAATTCGGATATGGAAATTATTGATAATTTTACTTCATCTGCGATGATGATGCAGGTATTGCTCACCGATGAAAGAAATAAGGATAAGAAATTAAAACAATTCTTCAAAAAACTCAAAAATAATCAGGGTAGTTTCAGTACATCTGATTTAAATAATCAGATTCAATCAATTAAAGAAAGAATTTGTTATGATATGGTAGATAAATCTAAACTTGAACAGAGAGCTGATAAAGATAAATTATTATATACTATTCTAAATGATTATGAGGATAAATTAAAGGGTAGGTCTGTATTAGATTATGCTTCTCTTGAAATGAGTTTTTATGAATTATTATCTTCATCAACAGTACCAAAATTAAATAATATTTCAGTATTGCTTGTTGATGAATATCAAGATACTAATTTTCTACAGGAACAAATATATTTCAAATTGGCTGAATATGTTAAAAATAATCATGGAAATATAACTGTGGTGGGTGATGATGACCAGTCACTATATCGTTTTAGAGGAGCTACAATAAGTCTCTTTACAAATTATATTGAACGGGTGAATAATCAATTATCATTAAACCCAAAAACAATTTACTTACAGATTAATTATAGGTCTACTAGGAATATTATTAATTTCTCAAATGAATTTTTACATTTGGATAAAAAATATTTAAGTTCACGTACTACTAATAAACCTTTAATTTTACCTGATGAAAATTCTAAAGAAGGAGTACCTGTTTTTGGCATGTTTAGAAATAATATGGCTGAGTTATCAACAGATTTATCTAATTTAATATATGAACTAAAAACATCTAAACTTAAATCTCTAACTAGAAATGGCATTACCTATGATTTATCAAGTAGACCCAATCCATCAATAGCAATCTTAACTAATTCACCTAAAGAAGAAACAGCATTTAACAAAAAAAGATTACCATATTATATAAGAGAATCATTATTTTATAAGGATGAGAATCTAAGAGTTTTCAATCCTCGTGGTCAAAATATTGAATCAACTGAGATTGTTTCATTAATCTGTGGCTTGATTTTAATAACTATTGATTCAAAAGGAGTAACTGAAAGTAAACTGGAAAATATTCCACCACATACAAAAAAGATACTTAAAATTTGGCGAAAAAAAGCTCAACAATATGTCAATACAGAAGAAATAGAATTAACTCCAATAAGTAATAAACTTAACTTATTGGATTTGGTAGATGGTATAACGCAACAATTAGAAAATTTAATACATGATTCTGCCGAAAATGAAATATATTCAGAGATAATTGTTGAAACCATTACCCAAACAAGTAATGCAATAACTATAGATAATCTTTTATCTGATAAACAGATTTTTTGGCATATTTTAGTACCTATAGCTACGGGAGCTATTGATATTGATGATGATAAATTTGATGTTGAATTAAGGGATAATGTTAATATAATGTCAATTCATCAATCAAAAGGCTTGGAATTTGATATAGTGATTGTTGATGTTGGATCAGATATAACTAATAATTTGAGTAGTAGCTCTTTTAGGAGATTTCCTAAAAATGGAGGTTTAACATATAATATGGAAAAATATTTGAATGAATTTTCTTCTATGAAAAAAGATTATCAAGAGTCTTCAGGTATTGATGAAGCATTTAATGATTTGATAAGACGATATTTTGTTGCATTTAGTCGTGCTAAAACAATATTGATTCTTGTTGGATTAAATAATCTTCGTTATGGATTTAAAGGTGATTTTCAGAATATTATTGAGATACCTAATATAGCTACTGGCTGGTCTCGTGATAAGAAGTGGCACTGGAAAAATTTAGATAATCTTGTACATTTATGATAAAATTAGAAATAAGTATAATATTAAATTGTAATAGTTCATTAAAAATAGTTTATAAATAATTTAAGATTAAAAAAAGAGTTTAAAGAATTGTTGAGGTTTATCCTCGGTATCTTTTTTGTTTTACTCCTCTTCCTTTTTTGTTTCCTTGTTTTTTGTATCCTGATTTAGGTCTACTTCTTCTGTTTGTTCCTTTAATTTTTGCCATTATTTTCCCTCCTCATAATTTCCTATAATAAACTTTATAATCCTAATGATTATTCCTTAACCTATTGTTGAATAACTTTCCAACAATTATATATAATTATATCTATAACCAATAATATATATTTATGGATTTTTTGAAATAATAAGCATGGATGAATACTGAATGAATCATTTTTTGAGTTTCTTAAAAAGTCCATTTAATGTTCCTGATTTTCTTATTTCATCTTCTCCATTTCTTAAAAATTTAATAGTTTCAAATAATTCTACTGTTTGTTTTGTAAGGATTTCATTTCTTCTTAATAAAACTCTAGGTTGGTGTTTTATTATTTTTTCTTCATGGTAAATTTTTTTAAGTTTGTTGAGATACATCTCTTTTTCTGTATTAGGTAATTCTATTGATTTAATCTTATTAAACAGTTCTATATTTTTCTCATAAATTATAATCATAAATGGATTTGTATAGATTTCTTGATAAAATAAATTTTTAGATGTTTCTATAATAAATTCCTGTACGGTACTTTTTATATCTGACATCTTCTGATTTCGTTCCAGATATACATCTTTAACAGTATCATTTTTCTTGTTTTTATTTTCTTCAACTTCATCTTCAATAGAAGTTTCTTCAATGTATGTTTCTGTATTGATGAGAACAAATGGTAATTTATCATTGTCATATATTGAGTTTAATAATTCTTTGATGGTGTCTTCAGAATTGGAATTTATGATAATCACATCATTATCTGAATAATTAATTTCAGATAAATTTTCATAGAGATTTACGTTTTTTTCATCATTTGCAATTTTTTTGAGATAAAATGATGATTTATCGTTAACAATATTGATTGTTATATTCTTATTTAACTGATTTTTTAGTATTTCCATGTTTAATTTTTCGTTGATTGTGTCAATAACTAATATTTCACGGGGTTTTGTTGTTTCTATTAAACCAATAAAATTATTTTCATAAAACTTACTCATCAATACCACTTTTTTTTTAAAGTTAAATTTAAATAAATATAGACTAAATATATATTTAACAGAAATTATTTAAATACTTTTTACGAATATTTATTATATTTTTTTAATTAGGAGATGCATTCATTGTTAGACGATATAACTTCTTTAGAAGATTTCAGTGATATTAAAAATCAAGTTTATGATGAACTTCAGAGAACCTTCAGAAAACGATTTGAGGATTCTTCTTATTCTAATTTTGATCTTTTTTTACGTGATAATCAAGTAGAAGTCATTAAAGAATCAGGTTTATTTGATGAAAAAGAGTATATAAAACAATGTCCTGATGTTGATGTTTTAGATTGGGATGTTGTAACGCATTATGTTAATTTAGGTGAGAATCAGGGATGTACACCTAATGACTTTTTTGATCCTAATTGGTATTTCCGTATTTATCCTAAAATAAAGGAAGCGGGATTAAATGCTTTTTTTCATTATTTAACTCATGGAATTAAGGAAGGTAGGGTTATTTCTGAAGAAGATAAACTATTGCAGCAGATTGAAAGTAATGAACTTACATTAAAAGGAATGGAATTAATAAAAGAATATGGGTTATTTGATAAAGATTATTATTTACTTACAAATAGTGATGTTAAACGTGAAAATACGAATGCATTATATCATTATTTAGTTATGGGGTATAAAGAAAATCGTAATCCTTCTGCAGAATTTAATTCTAAATTTTATTTAGATACATATGAGGATGCTAGGGAATCTGGTTTAAATCCTTTAGTTCATTATGTTTTATATGGTATGGAAGATGAAAGAGAAACAGTACCTGAAGAAAAAATAAAACCACATCTTCCAGTTGATATTAAAGATGAATCTGATGAAATAAAAGAATTAATTTATAAATATGGTCTTTTTGATGAAGATTATTATGTAAAGCAGTGTACAGACTTTGAGGAATATAATTTATCTCCATTAGATCATTATTTAAAAGTTGGATATAAACAGGGTCTTAATCCATCAGCACTTTTCAATAACAGTTATTATTTAAATAAATATGCTGATGTAAGAAATAATAGATTGAATCCTTTGGTTCATTATGTAAATAGTGGTATTAAAGAAAACAGGTCTATAAATCGTGTTTCCGAGTTTAATGTTAATTTCAATAAACTGGATGTTGATGCTGTAAATAATATCTGTGATAATTTTGAGGCAACAACTTCTATTATTATTCCGATATATAATGCTTTAGAAGAAACAAAGGCTTGTATTACCAGTGTAATTGAACATACTAATCTTGATTATGAATTAATATTAGTAAATGATTGTAGTACTGATCCTGATATGAAACCTTACTTGGAAGAAGTTGCTAGAATTTATGATAATGTTGTTTTAATAAATAATGAAGTAAATTTAGGTTTTGTTGGGTCAGTTAATAAGGGTATGAAATATTCAAAAAATGATGTAATATTACTTAACAGTGATACGGAAGTAACACCACGTTGGCTTGAAAAATTAAGAATAAATGCTTATTCGGATGATAAAATAGCTACAGTTACTCCTTTATCTAACTCTGCTGGTGTGTTCTCAGTACCTGAAAGTAATAAAAAGAATAAAATACCTAACTATTTATCTTTAGGAGGTATGTCTAAGTTAATTGAATCAGCTTCATTACATATTAATATGCAGGTACCAACAGGTAATGGTTTCTGTTTATTCATTAAAAGAGCTGTTTTGGATGATGTTGGTTACTTTGATGAAGAACACTTTGGTAAAGGTTATGGTGAAGAAAATGATTTTTGTATGAGGGCAATTTATGCTGGTTGGACTCATATAATTGATGATTCCACTTATATTTATCATAAAGAAAGTGCTTCATTTTCTGATTCAAAACTTGAAAGAATTCGTAAAAATATGAAGGTATTAAATAGGATTCATCCATCTTACAATCAGCTTGTTAAGGAATTTGTTAATTCTGATGATTTAAAATTGATTCGAAGTAAAATTTCAAAAGAATTAAAAAGGGTAGATTCAGAAATTAATAAAAAAAGGATTTTATATGTTATACATGAACAGGTGGAAAATTTCTGTGGTACTGGAGATACTAATGTTGACTTAACAAATAATTTAAATGAAAGTGTTTGTTATGTTCTTTCATCAACTGCTGAAAAATTAATATTGTATAAAAAATATGGTGGAGAATACGTTAGTATTAAAGAATGGACATTACATTGGGAACCATCTGAATTTTATAATGAAAAATTCAGAGCAGTATATTTCAATATAATATATGCTTTGAATATTGATGTAATACATATAGATCACTTAGTAAAACAAACTTTTGACTTACCTCGTTTGGCTGATATGTTAGGAATTCCGGTTTTACTATTATTGCATGATTTTTATTTAATGTGTCCTTCAATAAATTTACTTGATGATGATAATGTTTATTGTGCAGGTAATTGTAGTTTGGAACATAAATGTACTGGTGTAGGTTTCTTTAAGAATTTTCCAGATTATAAGGAAATAATTGACAATTGGAGAAAAGAAACTACAGAAGTATTTAGTCATTGTTCTTATGTAGTAGCACCAACGGAAATGGTCTTGAATAAATTCAAAGAAAAATTCCCTATACTTGAAACTAAGCAAACTAAAGCTATTTTGCACGGAAGAGAATTTGATGATATTGTATGTAATTATACTAAACCTGAAGATTATATTAAGCAAAATAGACCAGTAAAGATATTATGTCCTGGCAGATTACTTCCTACAAAAGGAGCTTATTATATAAGAGAAATTAAGAAATATGATAAAGATAATCGTATTGAATTCCATTTCCTTGGTAAAATTACACCAATTCTTAAAGATGCAGGTATTTTCCACGGGGAGTATGAACGTGAAGATTTTAAAAGGTTAACGAGTAATATTTCACCATCATTCATAGGGTTATTCTCTATATGGCCTGAAACCTATTGTCATACTCTTACAGAAGCTTGGGATTGTGGAATTCCTGTAATAGCAACTAATTTAGGTGCTTTAAAAGAACGTATTGATAATACTGGTTGTGGAAAATTAGTTGATTATACTTCACCTAAAGATGCTTATGAGAAGATTATTGAATTAATTGATAATCCTGATGAGTATCAGACTTTGAAAGATAATATTGATAATCTTGATCTCAAAACAGCAAAACAAATGGGTCAGGAATATAATGATATTTATGTAAATTTAATTAATTATAATAAACCTTTAGCTAAATCATCATTAAATTTGAAAGAGATGATTAGTAATCATAGGTCCATAAAGAAATCATTTTCCCAGTTTTTAATTGAATCTATTAGAAATCCTTTAATGCAATATCCATTAGATAATGATAAACGAAGATATCTTGCTATGATGAATTCATTAGGTATATCTCTTAGAAATTATGTGCCTGAAGAAAAACCGTTAGTTTCTATAATTTTACCTGTATATAATAGGCAGAGAGTAGTATCACAAGCTATTAATTCAGTTCTAGATCAAACTTATGAAAATTTCGAATTGATTGTTGTTGATGATGGTAGTATTGATGGTTCAGTAAATGTTGTTGAATCATTTGAAGATAGTCGTATTAAATTAATTTGTAATGAAATTAATAAAGGAGTATCTAAAACTAGAAATATTGGATTAGAAAATGCTCAGGGTGAATATATTGCATATCTTGATTCAGATAACACATGGGAGCCTGAATATTTAGAAACAATGGTTGCGTCATTTTATAGAATACCTGATGCTGATGCAATATATTGTGCTCAAAATCTTTATCATAGATTTTCAGACAGATTTCCATTTGGTATTAGGTTTGGTTCTATGAACAAATCATTATTAAATAATTCAAATAATATTGATATGAACTGTTTCTGTCATAAAAGGGAAGTTTATGATGAACTTGGAGGCTTTGATGAAAACTTAAGACGATTTGTAGATTGGGATTTAATTTTGAAGATAAATTCTAAATATTCGATATATTCTATTCCAGTGCTATTGTCTAATTATTATTTAAATAATGTTAACAATAGAATTTCAGATGTTGAAGATGAAGATGAATCATATAGTGAAATAAAAAATAAAATAGCATTATATAATGTACAGTCATTGGAAGATAAAATTACTAATAATAAACCTATAACAATTTTAATACCTAATGCAGAAACTAAAAATAATATTAAAAATTGTTTGGATGCCCTTTTTAGTCAGAATTTATCCCAAATACATGAAATTAGAATAATTTATAATGGTAATATGGATGCATTTAATTATATTCATGAGTTAAATAAATCATGTATAACATTAGTTAAATATGATAATAGTCTTTCTTTAACTGAAAATATTTTTAATCAGTTTAATGAGATAGATAATAATTGTGATGTGGTTTTATTAAATAGTTTAGCTATATTGAATAACTCAACATTAGCATCATTACAATATTATTCACAACATTTAGATAATTCAGGTATTGTAGTTCCTCAACAAATTATATTATCTTTAGAAGAAAAAGATGATTTAATTACTAGGCACATGCCATATTCTAGTGATAAAATTGATTGTGATGTTGCTTTATCAAGGTATAATTCGAGTATAATTAATGTACCTATATTCTCTTCGGGGGAATATTATGAATTGGATACTGCATCATTCTTCTGCATGTATTTAAAAGAAGAAGTAATTAATCAATTCAAGATAAATCCTATTGAGGATATGTATGATTATTATGAATTTGCTCAATTGTTATCTGAGTATGTTCGATATATCTTAGATTATAAAATATATTATGTATATGAATCTAAAGCATTTTATAACATAAGAGGTAGAAAATTATGATATGTATACAATTAAGTGGTGGATTAGGTAATCAATTATTTCAATATGCTTTTGGACGTTCTTTATCACATGATTTAGACACAGAGTTATATGTGGATATTTCTCATTATAATTGGCCACGACAAGATGAAATAAAACATGTTGTTTACGGATTACAAGCATACAATATTAAAGGAATTGTAGGTAATTATCCATACAGCAAATATGTACAGGAAAATGGAGTAAACAGATATCATGAAAGAATATTCAGGGAAACAACTGATTTCCCAGATGATTCCTATTTAGATAATTTGGATAAGATAGAATTACCTGCTTATTTCCAGGGCTTTTGGAATAGTAAATTATGTCCTAATTATAAAACTTTCATAAGTGAAAAATACTTTGTACACAATCAGGATATCATAAAAGAAGATTTACAATATCAGGGTAAAATAAGTTCCACAAACCAGGAAATAATTGATGATATGAATAATTATGATTCAATTGCCGTACATTTCAGAAGAGGAGAATACCAGGAATTTTCTGAATTTGGTACATGTAGTGTAGAGTATTATATGAATGCAATTTCCAAACTAAAAAACAAATTAAAAAATCCTAAATTATACCTATTCACAGAAGATCATGAATGGGTTGATGAAAATTTATCATTTGATATTCCAGTAACACACGTTGAATATCAGGAAGAAAAAGACTCATCAGCAAGGGGGTATGGTGATTTACTCAATACAATGGTTCAATGTGATCATTTTGTTATAGCAAACAGTACATTCAGTTGGTGGGCAGCATGGTTATCAGAAAATGAAAATAAACAAATTTACTATCCTAATCCATGGTTCCAAAGTCAAAGAATGTTAGGAATTGATTCAATAAACAATAGAACAGATAATGTTATACCAATAGACTGTAATTATGCAGAATTCTTCAATAAGTCCAAAAATACATTATATACATTAAATGGAACAAATTACATTCAAGGAATAAAAGAAGTACGAGATATTGATTTATATCCTGATGGAGATAATCTAGTTATAGAAGGTCTTGACAAAAACTCAAGAATTTTACTTGAAGACATCACTAAAACTGATGAAGACGATGCAGTAGTAATTAAATTATCATTTAAACCAGAAAGTACGGGAATACTCAAATTAAACTTTTTAACAAAAGAATCACCAGTATACACAGATGAAAATAAATTAATATATTATTACTATGAAGATACACCATTTGAAACTTATATAATATTACCAAATACAGTTGAATTATATGATCTTGAATTGGTTCCATCCAATACAGATTATTCTAAATTCACTATAGATTCATTTGAAATAAGAGAAATAGAAAATATTAATGAATTTTATTCACCATAAACAGATTTTATTCTACCTTTTATTTTTTTAGACATATATTTCAAGTGTAACTTTTTAGTTTTTTTTTGATAGATATGTGAATTACTGTTAGGTTTCATAATTATTTCGATGAATTCCAATATGTAAGTTTTCAATCTTATTTTTTAATCATTAATTGATTTCACTTACTTTTTTTTTTAGTTGTTATACTTTTTCTAAAATAGTATTTTATCAGGTTTATAAATATATTATATCTGTTCTATAAGTAAATAAACTCATATTCATTACAATTTAAATGATTATTACTAAATAAAAAGTTTTCATAATATTAAAATAAGAATAATTAATCTGATAAATAAGCAGTCCAAAAAAATGGTTTATATTTAACAAATATTACAATTTAATTTTCGTCAATAGTATAAAAATACCTAAAATAAAAGAGCATAAGAATCATATTTGAGAATTAAAGAAATAGAATTTTTGTGACACTCCTGTTTTGGTTATATGTATAAAATAATTCTATTTTTTACTATAATTATTTATATAATCATCACCAAACTTACTTAGTAATAACCACTTTAACGAATTTTTTATACAATAAGCAATTTAATCAATTATTGGGGGAGGACAAAGAAATGAATAAAAACAAAAAAATGTTCATAATAACAATAACATTCTTGATGTTGATAGGATTAACAACAATAACAGCAACAAACATAGACACTAACGACACAACAACAATCACAGACACAACAACTACACAAACAACACCAGACACAACAACACAAACTAATACTATAAATTATGATACTACAAGCACAAATGAGGCGTCAACAAGTCAATCAAATAATATTCAGAAAACAACTAACACTCAAGAAACAATAAATAATAAAAATGTAGAAAAAACACAAAACCTAAAAGCAGACAGAACAGAAACGGCAAATACTTTCAGTGACTTAAATAGTTACTTAACAAGTAATGCTTATGATACTGTTACTCTTAATATAGGTGATGATATAGAATTAGCTGGCAGTATTAGAGTTAATAATGCTATAAAAACTTTAACCATTAATGGAAACCAGAAAACCATAAATGGAATGGGACAATACCGATTCCTACAAATACCTAATGCTACTACTGTTATCATAGATAATATAATAGTAACCAACTGTAAAATAACAGGTAATGGTGGAGTAATAGTAGGACAAAGCAATAGTGTTATTACTATACAGAACAGTAATCTAACATACAATAACGCAAACTATGGGGGAGCATTATATGTAGATCAAGGAACTATGATTATCATAAATACTACCTTAGCATACAATAACGCAATATCTCGTGGAGGAGCAATACAGAACAATCAGGGAAATCTGACAATAAATAACAGCACCTTAATATATAACAACGCTGGTGACTTGGGAGGAGCAATATTTAACAATGCAAATCTGACAATAGATAACAGTAACTTAAACAACAATAGTGCAAACGATGGGGGAGCAATAACCAACTATGCTGGAAAAATAAATATAACAAACTCTAATATAACACACAACGAAGCATTAAGACAAGCAGGAGCAATATTTAACAATGGAGGTAACTTAACTACAACAAACTCCAACATAACATACAACAGAGCATCTACTCAAGCAGGAGCAATATTTAACAATGGAGGTAATTTAACTACAATAAACTCCAACATAACATACAACAGAGCATCTACTCAAGCAGGAGCAATATTTAACAACAAAGGTAATTTAACTACAATAAACTCCAACATAACATACAACCAGGCATCAACCAATGGGGGAGCAATATCTAACACATTGGGGACAATAACAATAAATAGCACTAATTTAAACAACAATAACGCAACTACTGGAGGAGCAATATTCAACAATGGGAACATAACAATAACTGACAGTAATCTAAACAACAACATGGTACTGCAAGAAAGTGACTTATCTCGTGGAGGAGCAATATACAGTAATAATGGAGGAAATCTGGCAATAAATGCTAGTAACCTAACAAACAACTATGCAGGATACAATGGAGGAGCAATATTCTTTGGATATGGAATATTAACAATAGACTACAGTAACCTAACAAATAATACTGCAAAAATCCATGGGGGTGCAATATACAGTGGGTATACAAACCTAACTGTGAACAACAGTAATTTAAGCTATAACAATGTTACAGCTAGTGGTGGAGCAATACACAACAACTTTGGAAACGTTACATTAAATAACAACATAATGAACAACAATAATGCAACTCAAGGTGGAGCAATATTAAGCAATGAGGGTGATGTGACAATAACCAATAATACAATGAACAACAATAATGCAACTCAAGGTGGAGCAATACATAATAAGCAAACAAACTTAACTATACTTGATAGTACATTTGACAACAATAGTGCAAACGGTACTGGAGGAGTAATATACAGTAATACAACTACCGAGGAGCTAATCCTAAAAAATTCAAATATAACAAATAACTATGTAACTAACAATAGAGGTTATGTTGTTGATTTTGCTAATTCAAACTCTATTACTATAACAGACAATACCTTTATTAATAACACTGATAATACTCGTGACATGCTCTTCAGTGATGCAAAAACTGGTGCTGAAGTAGACATTCATGACAATACTTATACTGATAATTATTTGGAATATTCTACTATTAAACCAAATGTTACAGTGGTAACAAATAATGAAGCCGAAATTTATGATTATGATGTTGATGTAGTTTTACGAAGTATTTATGATGATACTGTATGTAATGGTACGATGAATATTTATGTAAATGGTTATTTAGTCAATTCAACTAATGTAACTAATGGTCATTCAAAAATATTCATTAACAATAGTGATTTAACAAAAAGAGAAAACAATATTACACTCGAATATATTAGTCAAAGTAAACATTATCAGAATACCACAACAAACTTCACAGTTAAAAAGGAAATAAATACTACTCTTAGTGTTCAGGCTCCTAGTGAAATGAAGGCTGGTGAAAGTGCAGTAATTAATTTCACACTTAAAGATAGTGAGGGTAATCCATTAAGTGGTGAAACTATTCATGTACTAGTTGATGAAGAACAGGTTGCTGTTTTAACTACTGATGAAGATGGTGTTGTATCTTATCCGTTTGATGCATTTGGTGATGAAACAGTACGTATTGAAGCTACACATCATACAGGTAGTGATTCATTCTATCTTAGTTCAATGGATGCAGAAATTGATATTCGTGTGAATAAAATTAAACAAGAAATGGTCATAGTGCCTGGAAACATTACTCCTGATGTGGAATCTAATGTTACCATACGCTTGTTTGATGAGGGTGGATATCCAATTAAAAACAAAACATTAACAGTTAACATTACAGAAGAAGGAAAACCTGATATAACTGGTACAGTTACAACTGATGAAAATGGTATAGCTGTATTTAATTTCACACCTGTGGATGAAGGAATGTTAAACATAACTGTTACCAGTCCTGGTGATGATATTTATCATGAATACAGTGAAAGTGTAGAGGCAAGTAAAGATTATATAACTACTAATCTAATAGTTACAGCTTCTGATACACCAATCAATCAAACCAATACAATAAATATTAAAGTAGAGCCTAGTATGGCATTCCTTAGTGGAACTGTAGAACTGAACATTAGTGGTGAAGTACACAATGTAACAGTTACTAATGGAATAGCAACATACCATGATTACAAATCAAGTACTGCTGGTCAAAAGAATATAACTGCAAAATTCATTAGTAGTACTCCTGGTTATGCTAATGCTACTGTAACAGATGATTTTGAGGTTACAAAGTTACTTACTCGTGTGACTATTGAAGCAGTTAATCGTACAGCTGGAAATGTAACACTCAAAGTAAGCGTATTCCCAAAAGACGATATTGAATCAGTAATAGATGGAGGAAACATTGTAATAGAATCAGTTGATGGAGAAAACAGAACTGTAATTTATAATGATAAATTAGTAAATGGTGAATTAATCTACTTAACTGATGTTAATGAAACTGGTTGGTATGAATTTGAAACAGAATACTATGGAAATGATTACTTTGATGGTGAAGTAAACACTACAGAATCCATAGAAGTACTATTAATGAACACTAATGTAACTGTATTTGATAAGGTGGCTCTTGTTGGAGATACAATAATATTAAACGCTACTGTAACCGATGAAAATGGAAATCCTGTAAATGATGGAAATGTCACATTCATTATTGATGGAACACCAATAGAAGCACAACTTGAAAACGGTATAGCAACAACTGAGTACACATTACCAGCAACATTAACAAGTGGAAACTACACAATAACTGCTAATTATGCTGGAAATAATAAATATAATATATCATCAGGTCAAGCTAAACTTTCAATAGACTCAAAAGAAACCAGTATTGGTGTAACACCATTAAATAATACCAAAGGCAACACAACCATAGAAGTAACATTAAACAGTACAACAGACGATAAACCAATACCAAATGCAGAAATAATAATCAAAGACGTAAATGGTACTCAAATTGGAGAAGGTATTACTGACGAAAACGGTACAGCTATAATTCATCTTGATTTGCCTGTTGGTGATAATAATATTACTGTAACTTATTCTGGTGATGATACTTACAGTCCTCAGGAAGAAACAGTTCCTATTAATGTAATTCCTAGAGATAGTGAAACTACTGGAACTCTTGCCAATAATACTGTTGGTAATGTGACGGTGGATGTTGAAGTGGTTGATCCTGTAACTGGTGAGCCTGTAACTGGTCCTGTAAGGATTATTGTTGATGGTGAAGTAGTTGGAAATGGTACTTTAGATGATGAAGGTAAGGCAACTATTCCTGTTGATATTGATAAGAAAGGTAATTACACATTCACAGTAGAATATGAAGGTAATGATGATTACAAAGCCAGTAATGATACCATGGATGATGTGTCTATTGTTGGTAGGGATGTAGGTATGGACGTAGTTGCTGAAAATCCAACTGTTGAAAACACAACCCTTAACGTAACAATAACAGACCCTGAAACAAACAAAACAATACCTAATGCTACAGTTATTGTAACATTACCTAACGGTACAAATGTAACTGGTACAACAGATGAAAACGGTACAGCTCTTATTCCTGTTGATTTACCATCCGGCGATAATAATATCACAATAACCTATCCTGGTGATGATGAACATGAAGCAGAACAACAAAATATTACTGTAAAAGTCAAATCATATACTGTAGTTACAGTTGACCCTGTTGTGGGTGTTGTATGGGATAATGTGACATTCACTGCAAATGTACGTGATTATCAAGACAATCCAGTTACTGGAGGATATGTACAATTCAATGTTGGTGGTAAAACATTAAAAGATGAAAACGGCAAAAACATAAGAGTATTTGTAGAAAACGGTATTGCAAAACTATCATACAAGGCAGAAAGTGGATGGCTTGTAGACTCACATCCAAACTTAAAAGTACAAGCTGTATACACAGGTACCAGTATTGCTATAGCAAATAGAAGTGACACCAGTAAAGTCACAATATACAAACGTAACGCTACAGTCACAGTCTCAGCACCTGATGACTATGTAAACGGAACACTACACATTGACGCAGTAGTTCGTGACCAAAACGGAAGCCTAATAAATGGCGGTAACCTAGTATTTAAATTAAACGGTTTATCCGTAAAAGATGAAAACAACAAAGCAATCGTAGCTCAAGTTGTTAACGGTAAAGTACATCTTGATGTGAAATTACCATTTGCATACAGTGCCAAAAAATACAACCTAACAGCAGTATACTCCAACAAAATATACAACAAAGTAAACACAACCAACACAACCACACTCAAAGCAATCCCAACATACGTAAACTATACAGTCACAATCAAAGACCAATTCTCAAAACCAGTAATCAAAGGACAAATATACAACAAATTCAACAACGCAATACTCGAAGGAACAGCAATCATAAACATAAAATTCGACGGAATATCATACGCCAAAAAAGTAAAAATACAAAACGGAACATTCACAGAAACACTCGAAGGAATCCCAATCTACAAACCAGGAACACACAAAGTTGAAATAGCAGCAGGAGCAAACTCACACTACGAAGCAGCAAGAAAAACAATCACAAGTAAAACCACACCAAAATACAACGTAAACACAGTAATCACAAACATCACAAGAAACAAAACAACCACAAGAGTACAAGCAAAAATAGTAGACGACAAAAACAAAAACGTACAAAAAGACCTCAGAATTACCATAAAACTAAACGGCAAATCATTCCTCATAAACAAAACAGTGACAAACGGTAAAGTTGATGTATTAGTAGATACCAGCACACTAAAAAACAGAACATATAATTTAGAAATAGTCTCAGGTGCTAACACTTATTATAATGCTGGTAAAGCTACAGCTGAACTTCCAAAATATTAAGGGAAAATCTTGTAAAGATTTTTTCTTATCTTATTTTTTTAAAATAATAACTTATAACTTTTAAGTAAAAACTTATAACTTTGAACTCCAAAAAAAAATAAAGAAGGTTAATATTCGACAATGCTGCCTGATGCGTCTCGACGATATTTTCCGAATTCTGTGAGTTCCTGTAACTGTTTTTTATCGAATACTGGTCCTTCTACGCATACTCTGTATCCTGGTTCGTCTATGCAGCATTGTCCACATATCCCTAGTCCACATTTCATGTATCTATCAAGTGATATCTGACAGTCTATGTCGTATTTTTGGCTTAGTTCGTATATTTTGTATGACATTATTTCTGGTCCGCATGCGATTATTATGTCATAATTTCCAACTTCAAGTAGTTCTTCGGCTAGTCCTGTGCTGAATCCCTTGTAACCGTAAGTTCCATCGTCTGTGGATACATGTACTGTGTTTTTTATTTGTTTGAATCTGTCTTTGAATACTAGTTCTTCTTTTGTGCTTGCTGCTGATAAGAATTCTATGTTGTCATAGTATTCGTTTAGTGGTGCTAGTGATGCTATTCCTGATCCGCCTCCTACTGCTAGTATTTTCTTGTATCCTTCGAGTTCAAATCCGTGTCCGTATGGTCCTCTTATTCCTATGTAGTCTCCTTCGTTTATGTTGTTGTACATGTTGTTTGTGAATGGTCCTGCTTTTCGTACTGTTATTCCCATCTGATTTTTTTGTTTGTCTATTACTGATATTGTCATTGGTTTTTCTGTTTTTAGATCCCATACCATTACAAATTGTCCGGGGTGTATGTTTTCTGTTATTTTCCATGGAAATATGAATGTTTTTATTGTTGGTGTTTCGGTTATTGTTTTTGTGATTTTGACTACTTCTGGTACTTCATCGTCATAAACATTTTTTATCATATTTTTTTCCACCTTTATATTCTGTGTGATAGTCCTATTATTTCACTAACATTTTCATAGCCATTTTCGGTGAGGAATTTTTCGAGGTCTTCTGTGATGTTCTTGAATATTTCTGGTCCTTCGTACATTATTGATGTTCCTATTTGTAGTAGGCTTGCTCCGGCATAGAAGAATTCGAGTGCGTCTTTATAGTTTTTTATTCCTCCTACTCCAAATAGTGGTATGTCTACTGTTTCATATACTTGGTATACGCATTTTAGTGCTATTGGTTTTATCATTGGTCCTGCTATTCCTCCGAATTTGTTGTTGAGTATTGGTACTCCTGTTTTATAGTCTATTCTTAATCCTGGTCCGAGGCTGTTTATTAGTGTTAGTGCGTCTGCTCCGGCTTCCTGGGATGCCTGTGCTATTTCTGTTATGTCTGTTACGTTTGGTGTTAGTTTTACTATTATTGGTACGTCTTTTATTTCTTCTTTTACTTTTTTTACTATTGAGTAAGTTAAATCCGGATTTTCTCCTATGTTTGATCCGTATCCTTTTTGTGCGTGTGGGCATGAGACATTTAGTTCAAATGCATCCACGTATTCCCTGGTTCTTCTTGCTACTTCTGCGAATGTGTCTTCTGTATCTCCATATATGGATGCTATTACTGGTGTTTTGTCTCGTATATCAGTCAATTCTTTTAGTTCTTCTTTTTTTGCTTCTACTCCTGGGCTGGATAAGCCTACTGAGTTTATTACTCCTCCTTCTATTTTGACTATTGTGGGGTTTTGATATCCTTCATTTGGTTCTATGCTGAATGATTTTGTTACAATTCCTCCTGCTCCTTTTTGGGCTACCATTTTCATGGAACTGGCGGTTGTTCCCAGTATTCCTGCTGCTAAAAATAGTGGGTTGGATAGTTTCATTCCAAGTATTTCTGTTTCTAACATTATTTTTAATCCTTCTAATTTTTTTATTAATATTATTTCTGTTTTTTAAAATTAACATAAGTTTGTTTTTTTATTATAATTATTATATGGATTAAAATCCAAAGTATTAATTATGAGATGTTATATTACATGTACAAGTTTTGGATTTATAGCTACTGATGATGATAATGATATTGTCGCTTATGAATTATTTGATGATGATATAAAAGCTCTGGAGAATATGGAGAATAATCATGTTTTAGCCGAAGAGGAAAGATTAATCAAATCCGTCACAGAAGAGTATGATGAGATTGTGATTGAAACATCCAAAGCCAAATCATTCTACACAGGTATTCAAAATTATGAATCTCTGGTCTTCGAAGAAAGTACCATTAATGGTATTTTTATTCGTGAACATTTCGATGAATTTATGGATAAGATTTGTCCTGGAGAGAATATTACGGATAAACTAAGTAGTCTTTATCAGAGTGTTGCTGATGATAAGATTAGAGAATCGGTTAAGATGAATGATGTGATGATTGTCGAGACTATGAATTCACTTGAAGAGATTGAGGAAACAACAGGTAAACTGATTGAACGATTAAGGCAGTGGTGTACTCCATATGTGCCTGAGCTTGATAAGATTCGCAGTCCCGAGTTATATGCAAGACTCATCAGCCAGGAGACCACACGTGAAAATATTAAAAAAAGTCCATTACTCAAAAATACCAGTATTAGTTTGTCTGATACATATGACGTTGAAATAAACAGCAATGATTTAGGTATCATAAGAGAATATGCCTGTTCACTTACACGATTATATGAGACCAGAGGTAAACTTGAAGAATACGTTGAAGAAAAGATGAGTGAAATGGCACCTAACCTTAATAGTGTTGCAGGTTCAAATCTTGGTGCAAAACTAATAGCCCATACCAATGGCCTGGAAAACCTTGCAAAACTTCCATCAAGTACAATACAAATTATTGGTGCAGAAAAGGCAATCTTCAGACACCTCAAGACAGGTGAAAATCCGCCAAAACATGGACTGATATACCAGCACCCACACCTTAGAGGCTCCAACTGGTGGCATAAGGGAAAAATTGCAAGAGCCATAGCAGGAAAAATAGCAATTGCTGCACGTAAGGATGCCTATGGTGGTGACTATGATGAAAACTTAAGAACAGAACTTGACAGTAAAGTTGAAGAAATTAAAAAACAGTACCCGTTCCCTGAGAGAAAAAACAAGAAAAAAGTAGAAAAAGATAAGAAAAGCCGAAAGAAACGTAAACAGAAAAGAAACAAGAAGAAGCTCAAAAAAGGGGAATATACCTATTAATTTCAAGGAGTTAGGAGAAAAATGATAATTAATAAGATAGGTGAAAATGTTTACCAGGTAGATAATCAGATAGCAACATTGAACATGAATCCCGGCCTGCAGGTTTATCAGGAAAAATTACTCGAACATGAAGGACAGGAGTTTCGTTTATGGAATCCGCGACGTTCAAAACTTGCAGCCGCAATCATCAGGGGACTTAGCATTTTTCCATTTAAGAAAGATTCAAAGGTATTGTATCTTGGTTCTTCAGCCGGAACCACTCCTTCTCATATCTCGGATATCTGTACTGATGGCAGAATTTACTGTGTGGAATTTTCTGCAACTATGATGAGGGAGTTTCTGGAAGTTTCCAAAAGAAGAAAAAATCTTCTGCCACTACTTATGGATGCAACCCGTCCACTTAAATATCAGCATCTTGTTGAAATGGTGGATGTTGTATATAGTGATGTGGCACAGGTAGAACAGACACAGCTGTTTCTGGATAATTTTAAACTCTTTGCAAAAGAAAATGCAATAGGCATTATAATGATTAAAGCCCGAAGTATTGATGTAACACAAGATCCAAACCATATTTTCCGACAAGAGAAAAGAAAATTAGAAGAAGGTGGTCTTAAAATATTGGAAGAAATAAAACTTGACCCCTATGAAAAGGACCATATTGCATTTATTTGTGAAAAATCATTCTAGTAATATAATTATTCATAGGGGATAAAATCCCCTACATTCTTTTTCATATTCCAGCCAGACTTTTAACATCTGATCCTCCAGGAGGTACAATTTATCATTATATGAGACAATACCCCTGTTTTGTAAACTATTAAGATATTTGTTAATTGTCGAAGTTGGATAATCTGTTTTTGTATTGATTGTATTCCATGTACTTTCCTCATTTTCCATAATCGTTATAATTATCTTCTTTTCATATTCATTTAATTCATATCTTTTAATAATAATTTAGTTTTTTAATTCGAAGTACTTCGCATAGAAAAAGTAAATGAAAAACTTCGCCAACTCGAAGTACTTCGCCTAGAAAAAGTTAATAAATTTCATCAATTGTTTTCACTTGAAACTAATGATTTAGCTAAAAACAAAACACACAATCAAAAAAAAAGTTAAAAGAAATCCCTTTTAAAAGGATGAGTTCAGATTAAGTGGTATACCTTATCAATTATTTCCTGGGCAACATTTCTCTTGGATGTTAAATCCACCTTCCGGTAGCCTTCATGGTCGATTAGGTATACTTCATTATTGTCAGATCCGGGACCTCCATTTTCAACGAGAATGTCATTTGCCACCATCAAATCAGTATCATATTTTATCATACGGTTTGTGGCTTTTTCTATTAATTCATCCTCTGAGAGTCCTGCTTCTGCTTTAAAGCCTACAATGAATGTTGAAGGATTCATCTGCTTAATTTCTTCTAGAATTTTTGGTAGTTTGGTGAATTTTATTGTTATATCTTCATCTGATGATATTTTGCCCTGGCTGACACCGTCTATTTCAAAGTCTGATATTGCGGCAGCAGAAACATAAACATCTGAATCTGGAATATGATCAACTACTATATTCATCATTTGCCGTGTGGATTCTACATCAATTCTCTCAAGTAGGCTTGGTACATGAGTATGCATGGAACCACA
>OCTW013425161.1_pt1 | contig 26755 bp, 18 predicted proteins | sample 1539671 | NCBI WGS metagenome assembly OCTW01 (sample SAMN02144230, study PRJEB22623) | gut metagenome | biome: sheep rumen | host: Ovis aries | place: New Zealand | reverse complement strand
CTCTTTGCACATATAACGCACTATCTCCTTCGGTGTATAGAACGCTCCCTTCGATTTGTTATCTTCCAGCAGGCTCTCGAAAATCTTGCCCAGCATCTCAGGGTCTACGCCCACCTCGGCATCGTCGGGGTCGTTTTCGTCGACGGTGAAGTTATACGAGGCCAAGAACTCAAACAGCTTCTTAAATCGCTGCTCAGGCAGCTTGACATGCACTTTGTCCACCTCGTCGCGCTCAAAGAGTCCCCCATTGAGGTAGGGCAGGTTGCGCCACTGCTCTAAGAGTTCCATATCCCAGCCCTGCTCGGCAAAGAGCTTCTCGCGGCCAGCCCGCTCGGTGTTGAAAATGCCGAAGAAGAGCGGCTCCAACACCTTCTCTAAGAAGTCGGCCTTGCGGTCCAACGGCTGCATGAAGAAAAGGTCTCGCAGAAAAGCCGGGTTGCTGTTCAGCCACCCCTTCTTCTGCAGGAAATGCAGGAAGACAATACGTCCCAGCAGCTTCTTCACATAGTCGCGCACCATCTTGTCCGCATCCTCCACTCCGTCAAGCTGGTCATAGACCGATTGCAGCGGAGCATGAATCACTTTCTCCACCCAATTATTACTCACCTTGACCATTCGCTTTCCCGTCAGGTCTTCCACAATGTCGGCATAGTAGTTACGATATTCGTCGAAGAACTGGTCGCTCAACGCCTCCACCGAGAAGGCCTCGAAGATGTCGCTCAGCGCAAAACGGCCTCTGCAATCTGCCACCCTCCCTAACCGTGCCACCGGGGTTTTGTGCTGCCCCGCCGCATCGCCCATCACATACGAGAACCGCTTGGCGGCAGTGAGGCTCTCTTTCTGGTCGCAGATATACGACAGCCGCCAGTGCTGCCCGTCGTCGAACACCGCCACGGCGGCATCCACATGATATTTCAGATAGGGGCTTATCAGCTTGCGCCATCCCACCCGCTTGCGGCGCACGTCGCTGCCCTCTGCCGTGCGGGTGTAGAAAAAGCCCAACAGCTGATGGTCGCTGTCCTCCATCTGGCCGATATAATAGCTCTTGTCGCCCGAGGCCGAGATGTCGATGGGGTCGTCGAGAGTCTGCTCAATGTCGTTGCAGCCAAACACGTCGTGCACTATCTGGCGGCTGTAGGTGCTGTAATCGAAGTGCGATTGGAAAAGGGTCTGTATGTCGTTATTCATGGGATAATATGAGTTTTAGGGGTTCTAATACAATCTCTTTGGGGTCGCGTCCCTTCGGGACGCTGGGGGAGGGGTTGTGTCGAGCACCGCACTGCGCCTGCGGCTTGTACGGTGTTATTGAGATTATGCCCCTTCGGGGCATCTTTGTCGGTGGTAAAACAGGGGGCTATTGAGAGGAAACCCCTACGGGGTATGTCGCCGGTGGCAAGATAGGGGGCTATTGAGAGGTAACCCCTATGGGGTACGTCGTCGCTGGTAAGGCCGGGGGCTATTGAGAGGAAACCCCTACGGGGTACGTCGTCGCTGGTAAGGCAGGGGGCTATTGAGAGGTAACCCCTACGGGGTACGTCGTCGCTGGTAAGGCAGGGGGCTATTGAGAGGTAACCCCTACGGGGTACGTCGTCGCTGGCAAGATAGGGGGCTATTGAGAGGTAACCCCTACGGGGTACGTCGCTGGCGGTAAGATAAGGGGCTATTGAGAGGTAACCCCTACGGGGTATGTCGCTGGCGGTAAGATAGGGGGCTATTGAGAGGAAACCCCTACGGGGTATGTCGCTAGCGGTAAGATAGGGGGCTATTGAGAGGAAAACCCTACGGGGTATGTCGTCGGTGCGGCGATTAGCATCCTCCATACACTGTGCTGCGCCCAGAGCCGGGTTATTGAGATTATGCCACTCTGGGGCTTCTTTGCTACGACTGCTCAATACTGAGATATGTGACATGATAAACTGCATTAGTTCTTCTCGGTGGAGATGTCGATTGTTCCTGGCACGAATGTCTCCGACAGGATGATTTCAGCTTTCAGCACACCTCTCTCTTGTTCCGGCTCTTTCTTTCCGTCGCCCACATAGCGGGCTGCAAGTGCTTCCAGCTCTTCCAGTAGTTCGACGACCGGGTGGGGCTCTTTCTTCTGTTGGCGTGCCATCCTGTTTAGCTTGTCCGCCAACTGGTTGTATGTGCCATGCTCCACCAGTTGTTTAAGTCTGTCCACGGTCTGCTGTGCCTCCTCGTCGGGCAGGCCGGTGTCTGCAAACACCAGCCGGGGTCTCAGCTGGCGGAGGAATGCCGCCGCCTTGATGGCATCGTTGTCGCGGTTGCCAATCTTGGGCTTGCTGTCGTCTGCGGCCCGCTGCTGTCCGGTGGCATAGTGCTGCATGGCTGCCCGCACATGCTTGTAATGCTCCTCCAAGCAATCGCCAAATGGCACTGCCCGCTCGTCGGGCGAAGCCTTCATGAGGTCGGCAGCCTGGAGGAAAGAAAGCTCGCACACTCTCTCCCCAACGAGATAAAAGGCTTTCTTTTGCGACGAGGCAATATATGCTACCGTGAGCGGCAACTGCTGTCCCGGCATCAAGTCATCAACACGCCCTGAGTGTGTCCCACCCCGTCCTTCGGGCACCCCTCCCGGAGAGGGGAAGGCCTCGCGTCCACAACGACTTTTGAGTGGCAACTGCTTGATACGGCGGTAGAGCGCGGGGTTGTTGTCGTGCAGCTGGCGCACCTCGCCCATCAGCTCGAGGGTGCGGTCGGTGTCGTCCCTCACATCGTCGGTATAGAGTTTAAACTCGCGCACTATCTCGTCGTGCGAGAAGATACGGGTGTCCTCACCTAATGCGGAGTGGAAACTCTGGAGCTTGATCAGCGAGTTCTTCTTCAAGCTGATGATGGCGTCACCAGGGTCGGAGGGATAGAACATGTAGTTGTATATTGCCCTGGCGGTCGACCCGATGCGGTTCACACGCCCTATGCGCTGCATCAGTCGCGTGGCGTTCCACGGACTGTCGTAGTTCACGATGACGTTGGCACGGTGCAGGTTGATGCCTTCGGCCAGCACATCGCTTGTTATGATGATGTTATAGTCGTTACAGCGTTCTCGCTTGTAGTTGGCATCGAAGTTGGAGGCTATCAGTTCGCGCTTGCGCTTTCGGTCGCGGGCGCAGACGGAGAGGATGTCAGTGCGCCCCAGCCGCTCGGCAAGGCTTGCGGTGAGGTAGTTCACCGTGTCCACACTCTCCGAGAACACCACCAGCTTGCCCGAAGGGTTCCGCTGCTTGTCGAACAGCTCGCCCTGTAGCATGTCGACAAAGAGGTCCAGTTTGGGGTCGTCGTTGATGGTGTCCCACTGTCGGCACAGCGTCGTCAACAGCTCCGCGTCATACTCCAGCATGGGTCGGAATTCTGGGTTGAAATCCGCTGCGCGGTAAGTAATCTCGTCGGGGTCGAAGCCTTTGGCCATGGCCAGCTCCAATATCTCGTCAATCTCTAACCCCTCGGCCTGTAGCTTCTTCACATTCAGGTCGGGCGCAATAATCACCTTGTCCTCGTCAAACATCTTGATCATCCCTTTGGTGGCGTCGAGCAGCGTGTGCAGCGACCGCTTGAAGGCAAAAAAACTGCTCTCTAATCGCTTTACCATGTGTGTCTGGTAGATGGAGGCCAGCTGTTCGGCCACTTGCTGGGCTTTCTTGCCCCCTTTGAGGATGTATTTAGGGCAGTACTCCACAGCGCGGTAACGGGCATAGCGCAGCCCGCTTCCATCGAACAGGTCGGGGTTCATCTCTTTCAGATTGGCCGTGGGGGTGTCCACCAGTTTCTTGTAGGTCAGCACAAAGAGTTTCAGCACCGGGGCTGACATGCTGTAGGTGCGGTCGGCGGGGTCTAACAGGGCCGGGAATCGTATCTCGCCCACATAGCGGGGGTCATGCTGTATGTTGCTGCGGGTACGGCGCACCATCACTTTCTCTAATATCGTGTGGCGCATCGCCCGGTTGATGGCGTCGGTGCGGGCGGTGAGCACGTCGGGGGACAGGCTGCGCCGCTGCGACATAAGGCTTTTATACTCCTTCACCCACGGTGCGAAGGTGTCGGCGATGTTGCTCACCCCGTCTATCGTGCAGCGGGCCGTGTCCTGAAACAGCAGCAGTTGGTTCTTGATGTCCTCCGGCGTGTTGTTGAACGGCGTGGCCGAGAGCAGCAGCATCCGTTTCCCTCCGCCCACATTGCCCCCGTTGGCACGGGCTGACTTGCAGATACGTTGCAGCAGGTCGTAGTTCAGCGTGCTGTCGTGGCGGAAGTTGTGCGCCTCGTCCACTATCACCAGGTCGTAGTATTCGGGCAGGTCATAGCCGTCGCCCTCAATCACCTTGTCCAGACTGCCGTTGCTCACAAAGCGGCTGTAGCGGTTCTTGATGCCAAAATCATCGAAGGTCTCCACCCATCCCGTCTGCACCGTGGGCGGAAAGATGACCAACACCCGGCTGCTCCCCCCGTTGGCCATGATGAAACGCTGCGCTATCATGGCTGCCACCACCGTCTTGCCCAGACCCACCACGTCGGCTATGAAGCAGCCTCCGTGCTGCATCATGATGTCGTAGCCCTGCACCACGGCATCGCGCTGGTAGGTGAGGTCGTCATACCCCTCGGGCAGACGCGGCACAAAGTCGTCCTCCACCTGCGAGCCAAAGTGGTCTATCAACATCCGCATATACAGCTCGTAGGGAGTGGGCTGCTGCTCGGGCGGTGCCAGATGGGTGCGGCTCACCATGCGGTCTATGTCCTCCACCGTCACGGGCAGAGCCTCGGCCCACAGCCGCTGAAACTCCGACTCGCAGAATGCCACGTCGTCGTAGTCTTTCATGGCCACATTGAGCTCATATCGTGGCGGCTGCGATGCTCCCAGTCCCTGCTCTGTCAGGTTGCTGCTGCCCATCAGCACCCAGCCGTCGCTGTGTTCGCTGTGGTGCTGTGGCAGACAGAGATAGAACTTGGCGTGGAGGTCGCGCGTGGGGTGTATGCGCAGCTCCACACGGCCGTCGGCCACATCGGTGCAGAACTGCCTTATGCCCCGCTCCACCTCGCCGTCGTAGTCGGACTCCTTCACATCGCGCAAAAAGGCCTCGGCATACTGCTTCAGCGTGGCCTCACGGTCGCCAAAGAAAAGCTTGCCCGCCGCCTGCGAACGGCGGAAGAGGTTGTCGATGTCGATGCCCACCAGGATGCGAATCTCGCCCACATGCTCCAGCACAGGGCGCAGCCTGAAATAGCCGCTGGAACGAAAATAGCCGACCACGGCATGGAAGATGTCGAAGTCGGCCATCGCTGTTGCTATGCCTTGGAACTTGGCCAGCAACGTAGTCTCTATATTGTTGAAGAACTTGGTGCTCATGATGCCTGAAAGGTTGCCGCGCCTTGCCTTTCAACCATCAAAAATAAAGAACCGTGAACTCTTGTTTAATGCTGAGGCTCTGGACTGCCTATAGTACCAACAGAAAGCTCACGGTAATCACCGTGAGCGTCTCTGACTTTCTGTGGTACTAATAAATGAAATTGTCCAGATTCCAGCATTAGTTGAAAGACGAAACGCTTTATGTTATGTCGTTGTTATAATTCTTTTCTTTTCTGTTTCTTGTTGTTGTATTTTGTTTTTTAATGTTTTCGTTTCGGGAGGCCGGGGCCTTCCCGTTGATTTCACCCTGCAAAGATACATGTTTTTTTCTATTCGGCGGAGAAAAAAAGCGACACTGCCTGCCGGATTAACATTTGGCGGCCGCATCATGGTGGGCTGCAGAGCCTCCGGTGACGCTCCCATAGCGGGCAACACGTGCTGCTCTACAACCTGTCTGATGATAGCTTTCATGTCGCGTGTATCCGACACGCATTTCTCATCATCCCCGACATCCCCACACTGCGAAAGCTCCCCGCTTTCTTGTGTGGGGTTATTAGCACTCTGTGCGTCTTGCCTCTCCGAGGCATCTGGCAAACCACCGCTGTTCTCCACCTTGCTCACAAGATAGGCTATCATGCTCTCCTTGCACATATTATTTGTTTTTATGTCGCGTCCCTTCGGGACGCTGGGGGCGGGGAGGTGTCGGCACCGCACTGCGCCTGCGCCTTGTACGGTGTTATTGAGATTATGCCCCTTCGGGGCATCTTTGTCGGTGGTAAAACCAGGGACTATTGAGAGGTAACCCCTACGGGGTACGTCGTCGCTGGTAAGGCGGGGGGCTATTGAGAGGTAACCCTTACGGGGTATGAGGATAGTGTTCATCAGGTAAAGAATCTTTTAAAAGCCTCACTGAAGCTTTTTTATTGTTCTCCGCTTCGCTATTGAAAGTCCACTGGACTTTCTTCATAATGCCGAGATGTAGCAATGTCACCAAAGGTAACATCGCACTGACGAACCTCGCCTACAACATGTGCCGACTCATGCAAATCAAGAAATACCCACCCAAATTAATTCCAATTCAATAAGCACAACATCAAGCCATTACACCCTCATCACAAAAAGAGGCAAAATGTTTTTTCTCAAATGAAAAAATAATTGTAGCTTTGCACCCATAAACAGAGTGTCAAATCATGGTTGTCTGGCAGATTAACGGGTTCTGTCTGTTTTGATAGCCAAAAGTGAATAAATAGAACCCATGCCCAGGGCTTCGAGTGAGTGCGCACCTACATGGGGCCGGAGATAACCTCAAGAGTGACGACCCTACCAATCGTATAATCGGTTCGTGCGCCGACTCAGCTGGCAACATCCACATTACAACGGCTTCACGGTGGGAGCGGATGGGGGGATAAGAGTAGGTTCGGTTGGCGCATTACCGATGGTTGGTGGGCGATGCTGTAAAAGCGCGAGTGCTGACCACCGCTTGACTTCGGAAGTGGCCGGGAGCAAGGATTGTTGTTGTACTTTTGCAGCACCGACGGGTCGGAGCCGAGGTGAGCTGTGCGGGACGGCGCTGCAAGGCAGCTCCCGGTCAGCTTTTTATCCACTTATTACTTTGCATTTTGTTTCTATTTTATTTCTCGAACAGAAACAAAATGGAAGCGTAATGTCGGATAAGGCGGGGCAAAGGAGTGGATATGTTGGGAACTTGCCTATGTCTGGAAATGGGAGAGTGGATTAGTGTGGGTGTGTGGCGGCCGAGTGCCGAGGGGCGCGACTCTGAGCTTGGAGGCGGGAACGAAAAAGCCCGCCGGGTGGGGCGGGCTATGTTGGTTTGGCGGCCGACGGGGTCAGAAGCGGAACATCTGGTCGAAGTCGACTTTGAGGGGTTTGACGTCGGGGCCGAGCAGGCGGGCTACGGCGTTGGGGTCGAACTTCTTGGCGTTGCCGACAATGACGGTCACGAGCGGACGGCCTTTGATGTATTTGGTGTGGAAGGCACGGAGGTCGTCGAGGGTGACGCGGCTGATCTGCTCGGTGAGTTCGGCGCGGCGGTCGCTCTGCCAGTGCAGCAATTCGGTCCAGGGACACACGTAGGCGGGCAGTGAGCGGAAGGTGATGTAGTTGGTGTTGCGGGTGATGACGCTGTTCTGGATGGCGGGCTGCAGCTTCTCGGGGCGCTCGGGAAAGTCGACGAGCAGGTCGCGGAGGGCCTGGACGCCTTCGAGGGTCTTGTCGCACTGGGTGCCGAGGAAAACGTAGGTGAAGGCGGGATTGAGATTGAGGTCGTTGTAGGAGAAGCGGCCGCGGGTGCTGTAGCCGAGCGAGCGGAACTCACGAATTTCCTGGAAGATGACGCTGTTCATGCCTGCGCCGAAGTATTCGTTGAATATGGCGGCAACGGCTTGGTCGGAGGGAGAGCCGTCGGGTTTGACCATGGAGGTGTCGAAGTTGGTGGACGGCACGTAGATTTTGATGTTGGACTGGAGGAATTTCTTGTTAGTGGCGTAGAAGAGCTGGGGCGAGGAGTATTGTATTTCTTTGTAGGCGCGGCGTGGGAAGTCGGCGGCGCTGTCGGGGATGAGGGCGTAGTGGCACAGCTTGTCGGCGAGGGTGGTGGGGTCGGTGTTGCCCGAGAAGTAGACGTAGCCGTTGCGGGAGAAGATTTGCAGCACCTCGTTGTGGAGATCCTGCCCGGAGCGTTTGGCCCATTGTTTGTAGGGTGTCTCGCGGAGGAAGGAGGAGCCAGAACCGGGATGGGTGGCTGGGTCGCCGAGGGTGACATAGTCGTCTAAGGCTGAGAACCAGCTGTCGGCGTCGTTCTTGACGGTCTTTTTGGCGGACTTTAACTCGTCGATCATGATGTCGAGCTGTTTCTCGTCGTGGCGGGGATGGGTGAGCCAGCGGTGGCAGAGGGCGAGGATGGAGTCGAGGTGTTGCTCAAGGCCGGAGATGGAGAGGGTGGAATAGGCGCTGCCGCTGTAGAGCGAGAGGTGTGCGCCGTAGAGGTTGAGCTGCTGGTTGAAGTCCTGAAGGTCGAGGCTGTCCACGCCGAGTTGCTCCATGTAGTTGATGGCCCGGTTGATGTCGGGGTTGTCGAGGGTGCCGTAGTTGAAGATGAGGGAGAGATTGAAGATGTCGTTGTAGGGATTGGGGACACTATAGAGCTTGTAGTGGGGATTGATGGGCTGGATGTTGATGTCGCGGTTGAAGTCGATGACTTGTGGCTGGATGGGGTCGGGCTGGTTGGCGGCAATCATACGGGCGAAGGACGAGGAGGCATCCTTGTTGGCGGGTTCGAGGTGGTCCCAGTCGGGCTTGACGGATGGTTGGCCGGCGGGGAAGCCGGTCTTGGAGCGGACGAGGGTGCAGTGGTCGCGGTCGAAATACTTGTTGGCCACGTCGATGATGTCCTCGCGGGTGAGTGACATCCAGCGGCGTATGTCCTGCTGCCATTGCTGGAAGGAGCTGCCTTGGGTCTCGAGCTGGAGGAGGAGGCTGGAGATCTGGGAGATGCCCTCGACCATCTCCTGGCGGCCAGCATAGGAGGAGATTTTGATGCCCTCGATGAGGTCGTCGCTGAAGCGGCCCTGCTTGATGCTGTCGAGGCAGTCCCACACCACCTGCTCGGCTTTGGCATGGCTCTGGAAGAGGAGGTTGGGGATGTAGATGATGGCGTTGGAGCCAGCGTCCTGGAGCGAGAGGGGCATGTGCTGGGCCATGAGGAAGCGGCCTTGGGTAGCGGCGCGGCTCAGGAGGCCGGTGTTGCCGCCGAGGATGGAACTGAGCATGTCGAGAGCCAGTTTGTCGGGGTGGCCGTTAGGCACGCCGGGGAAAATCATGAGTCCGGCTTTGATGGGTGTCTGGCGGACATTGACGATTTTCTGTTTGGCGAAGTCGGGGAGCTGGTAGGTGGACTGTTGGGGGAGGGGCCGGGAGGGCCAGATGCTGAATTTGTCGCGGATGAGTTGTTTGGCCTCGGAGGTCTTGAAGTCGCCTACGAGGATGAGGGTCATGTTGTTGGCGACGTAGTAGGTGTCGAAGAAACGCTGCATCTGGCTGGGCTGTGGGTTTTTGAGGTGCTGGGCGAGGCCTATGACATCGCGGCTGTAGGGGTGGTCGCCAAACGACTGGGTGAGTACGTTGCGGGCAAAGGCTTGCATCTGCTGGTTGTCGTACATGTTCTTCTCCTCGTAGATGGCTTCGAGCTCGCTCTGGAAGAGACGGAAGACGGGGTTGCGGAAACGCTCGACGTAGACGTCCATCCAGTTGCTGAGCTGGTTGGAGGGGAGGGTGTTGTAGTAGACGGTATAGTCGTAGGAGGTGCCGGCGTTGAGGCCTGTGCAGCCCATGTGCTGCAAGATGGCATCGACCTCGTTGGGAATGGCGTACTGTGAGGCAGCGATGCTGAGACGATTGATTTCGAGCTGTATGGCATGGCGCTCATTGTCGTTGGCGGCAGCCTGAAGGCGGTCGTAGGCCTGGCTGATGCTGTCGAGATAGGGCTTTTCGGCGGGCCAGTTGGTGGTGCCGATGCGGTTAGTACCCTTGAACATGATATGTTCGAAATAGTGGGCTACGCCTGTGGCGTCGGGGTTTTCGTTTTTGCTGCCAGCATGGACCACAACGCAGCCGTAGATTTTGGGCTGGCTGTGTTCCTCGCAGAGGATGACCTTGAGACCGTTGTCGAGATGGTAGGTCTGGACTGGCAGGTCGATTTGGGCTGAGAGGGACAGCACGGTAAAAAGAGCCGTACAAAATAGCGCTAATTTATTCATAACTAAGGGGTATTGATTATTCTACTTCGATTGTTTCTTTAGGTGGGATGCAGAGGAGTAAGGCCATGGCCGAGAGGGGTGCCGAATAGATGACGGAGGCGCAAATGAGCAGGCGGGAGAGGCCAGCCCGGGGTGCATCGCGGAAGAGCATGACTGCGATGACGACGCAGAGGAGGATGGATATGGCGGTGGGGACTATGGCGGCTGCCGGGAGTCCGAAAAGGAAGTTCGAGATAAGGAGTCGGGAGGAGAGCCGTTTGGCAACGATGAGAACGACGATGGGGATGAGGTATTTGTAGAGGAGGCGGATTGGGAAGGCACCGTTGGAGTTGTAAATGACAAATATGGTAAGCATGGCCACCCAAGGCTGGACGAAGGAGAGGAAAATGAGCAGGACGGCGAGCCATGGATAGTCGCGATCTAACTGGTCGCGCAGCCGGTAGAGGTCAAAGAAGACGAGGTAGCAGGTGGCGCAGAAGAAGGTTATGGAGAGATAGGAGAGGGCGGAGGAATAGAAGTAACTGAATGCGATGAGGAGGACTTGATAGGTCACGGTGAGGATGCCGTATTTGAGCACCAAGGGGAGGCGGGTGAGGAGCATGAGGAGGCCTGATATACCGCCGAAGAAGGTGAGGACGAAGGGCCAGAGTTGGAAAGAGCGGCGGCGGGCCATGCGGTAGGCAAGAAAGAGGGCAAGGCTGATGGCGGGGATGAGGTCGAAGAGTACGCGAGAGAGGGAGATGAACGATGGGGAGGGGGACCAACGGCTGATGGCATAGGGATAGACTACGGCTAAGGCCATGGTGACCAGCTGTGCCAGGATGAGGACGACGAGGTAGGGAGAAAGTGTTTTTTGCATGTTTGGCTGTGATTGGTTTGATAAAAAAGGGTGGAAACAGGCTGTGGCACAAGTGGCCGCAGGAGCAGTTCCCACCCTTAGGTTTATGAATTAGTGGAGGTTGTTGTGAAGATAGGCGATGAGGTTGTCGACGGGGATGCGCTCCTGCTGCATGGTGTCGCGGTGACGGACGGTGACGGAGTTGTCGTTGAGGGTGTCGTTGTCGACTGTGATGCAGAAGGGGGTGCCGATGGCGTCTTGGCGGCGGTAGCGGCGGCCGATGGCGTCTTTCTCGTCGTACTGGAGCATGAAGTGGAATTTGAGCTGGTCCATGATTTCGCGGGCCTTTTCGGGCAGACCGTCTTTCTTGACCAAGGGAAGGATGGCAGCCTTGTAGGGAGCCAGCGAGGCGGGAAGACTGAGGACGGTGCGTGTGGAACCGTCGGGGAGGGTCTCGTCCTTGAGGGCGTGGCTGAAGATGGCAAGGAAAGTGCGGTCGACACCGATGGAGGTCTCGATGACATAGGGGGTATAGCTCTCGTTGAGCTCGCTGTCGAAGTATTGCAGTTTCTTGCCGCTGAACTCGCTGTGGCGGCTCAGGTCGAAGTCGGTGCGGGAGTGGATGCCTTCCAGCTCTTTGAAGCCGAAGGGGAACTCGAACTCGATGTCGGTGGCGGCGTTGGCGTAGTGGGCCAGCTTCTCGTGGTCGTGGTAGCGGTATTTCTCGGCCGGGATGCCGAGGGCGAGGTGCCATTTGAGGCGTTCCTCTTTCCAGTAGTTGAACCATTCGAGCTCGGTGCCGGGACGGACAAAGAACTGCATTTCCATCTGTTCGAATTCGCGCATGCGGAAGATGAACTGGCGGGCCACAATCTCGTTGCGGAAGGCTTTGCCTATCTGGGCAATGCCGAAAGGAATCTTCATGCGGCCGGACTTCTGGACGTTGAGGAAGTTGACAAAGATGCCCTGCGCCGTTTCGGGACGGAGGTAGAGGGTGTCGGAGTCGTCGATGACGGAGCCCATCTTGGTGGCGAACATGAGGTTGAACTGGCGCACGTCGGTCCAGTTGCGGGTGCCGCTTACGGGGCAGACGATGCCGAGGTCGAGGATGAGCTGCTTGAGACCGGCAAGGTCGTTGGCGTTCATGAGTTCGGCATACTTGGCGCGGATTTCGTCAATCTGCTTCTGGTGTTCCAGCACGCGGGCGTTGGTGGTGACGAACTGCTGACGGTCGAAGGCGTCGCCGAAGCGTTTGTGGGCCTTTTCGCACTCCTTGTTGATTTTGTCCTCTATTTTGGCGATGTGGTCCTCGATAAGGACGTCAGCACGGTAGCGCTTTTTGGAGTCTTTGTTGTCGATGAGAGGGTCGTTGAAAGCGTCGACGTGGCCGGAGGCTTTCCAGATGCGGGGGTGCATGAAGATGGCGGAGTCGATGCCTACGATGTTTTCGTGGAACTGGACCATAGAACGCCACCAGTATTGCTTGATGTTGTTCTTGAGTTCGGTGCCCAGCTGGCCATAGTCGTAGACAGCGGCGAGGCCGTCGTAGATTTCGCTGGAGGGGAATATGAAGCCGTACTCTTTGGCGTGGGATACGACTTTTTTAAAGAATTCTTCTTGGTTTGCCATTGTTTGTTATAAATGAGTTGATGAGTATTGAGATTTTCGGTGTTAGCGCGGGGTGAGGGTAATGTTGTAGTTGATGGAGCCACGTCCGTGGAACCAATGGCCGTCGCCATCGGCGAGGGGGACATTGTAGGTGGCGAGGGTGACGGTGGTGTCGCGGAAACTGCCGTTCAGTGTGCTGTCAATATCGGAGAAAGAAAGCTGGATGTCTTCGTTGGGGAAGATGTGGTAGGACACTTGGTAGCGGCCTTGGGCATCGGTGGTGTCGGAATGATAGCCCACAGCAATGCCTTGCACCGGCGAGCCGTCGGGTGCAGAGACCACTCCTTTGACATCATAGCGGGCTTCGGGTGTGCCATATTCGACGGGCATTTCGCAACTAATGTTGATGCCCAGCAGGGAGGCGGCCGAGGCTATGAGCCAGCTTTTGAGTTTGAGATATTTGATGCGCATGACGGGTGGCAGTTGCAATGGTTTATTTTGCGGCGGCCTGTGTGGCGGTGATGGCTACGACGTTGACCACGTCCTCGACGCTGCAACCGCGGCTGAGGTCGTTGATGGGGGCAGCCATGCCTTGCATGACGGGGCCTACGGCCTCGGCACCGGCCAGACGCTGGACGAGTTTGTAGCAGATGTTGCCGCTCTGGAGGTCGGGGAAGACGAGGACGTTGGCACGGCCGGCGATGTCGCTGCCGGGAGCTTTGCTGGCACCCACTTTGGGCACGATGGCGGCATCGGCTTGGAGTTCGCCGTCGAGATGGACATTGGGGTCGAGCTCGTGGGCCACGCGGGTGGCTTCAATCACTTTGTCGACCAGCTCGTGTTTGGCACTGCCTTTGGTGGAGAAACTGAGGATGGCCACGCGGGGGTCGTCGAAGCCGGCAATGGCTTTGGCGGTCTGAGCGGATACCACGGCAATCTGGCCCAGCTCTTCAGCAGTGGGGCAGGGGGTGGCGGCGCAGTCGGCAAAGACGAACATGCCGTTCTCGCCATAGGTGGTGTCTTTGAGAATCATGATGAAGGCACCGCTGACCACACTGACGCCCGGGAGGGTCTTGACGATTTGGAAAGCGGGACGGAGCACGTCGCCAGTGGCGTTGCGGGCACCGGCCACCTCGCCGTCGGCATCGCCGTTCTTGATGAGAAGGCAAGCCAGATAGAGGGGGTCGGACACCAGGCGCATGGCCTCGTCCATCTGCATGCCTTTCTTCTTGCGGATTTCGCAAAGCATCTGGGCGTAGAATTCGCGTTTGGGGTTGGTTTCGGGGTCGATGATGGTGGCTTTGTCGATGTTTTTCAACTGCCACTGGGCGGCAAGGGACTTGATTTCGGCCTCATTGCCGAGGAGGATGAGACGGGCAATGCCTTCACTGAGGATGATGTCGGCAGCCTTGAGTGTACGTTCTTCGGTGCCTTCGGCCAAGACGATGGTCTTGTTGGCGGCTTTTGCTTTTGCGCGGATTTGTTCTAAAAGTGTCATGACGATTGTGTGTTTATGATTAATCAAAAAATTTCCATGTGATGCCAAAGAAGAAGCCGAACTGTTTAGAGGGGTAGTGGGGCAGGATGCAGTAGGCGCGGTCCTCGATGAAAGAGTTGAGGTGGGCGGCTTTGGCATAGAGGCTGGCCCGTTTGACCTGGAGGTTGATGAAGAAGTCGGCCCAAAGGTAGTTTCCAACTTCTGTTTCGCTCTGGCGGTAGAACACGCCTAAGAAGGGGTCGTACCCGTCGGCCTTGTATGCAGTATGGTAGCGGATGTCTACTCCTACTTGGGTGTGAAGGGCGTTGTTGAAGAGGTTGAAGTCGGCATAGACTGAGTTTTTGCTGGCAAAGATTGGAACCCGTATTTGGTCTTGGTCAGAGCTGAACTGGAGGTGTTGCTGCATGTCGTAGTGGAGCCAACGGGTGATGGTCAGGTTGAGGTTGAGCCGCCCTTGCAGCAGCAGAGCACTGCCTTCGGCCTGGTGGGGCAGGAGTGTGGTGGAGCTGTCGGCGAGGGTGTGCTGCTCGAACCACACGTTGTGGCTGATGTGTTGGGCTGCAGCATGGAGCTGGAGGAGGTTGCCGTAGCGATAGTCGGCTTCGATTTGTCGGATGCCGATGGATTTGAGGTCTATGGAGAAATTGGATTTGCGCAGGAGTGTTTGTGCACGGTAGATGAGTTCGGGGGCATGGGCCTTGACGACAGCCCGGAGGGTGAGATGTTGAGCGGAGTTGCCAAGGCTGTCGCGGAAGGGGAATACCAGCCGGGCATCGAGGTTGTATTCTGACATGTCGGGGGCCGCCTCGGCATAGATGTTCAGTTCGGTGGCAGGCCAGGGGCTGATTTCGAGCCGGGCAAAAGGATAGAGGGCCATTTGCTTGACTTTAGTATCGGAATAGAGGCCGCTGTCCAACTGGAGCCATGCCATTTCGGGACGCACGCCGCCATAGAGCTTAAGTGGGTTGCGCCAACGGTGGTCCATGTAGGCATCGTTGGTCCAGAAGAGGGAGGCAGAGAGTTTGTTGTAGAGGGTGGAGTCTTTGAAGCGGTACTTTTGCCGGTCCCACTGGAGGTCCATCCCGAAAACCCCGGTGTTGTAGACGTGGGGGGCGTGGGGATAGAGGGTGTCATAATCAACGATGGTGTCGAACACGTCGTAGCGGAATGTGGTGACAATAGAATCGACGGTGACGCTGTCCTGCAAAAGTGTGTCGAAAACCGTTGTGCGCAGCGTGTCGTCAACCGGGACGGTGTCGATGTAAGTTTCGGTGATGGGACGGTACCATTCGAACTGACGGACGGCGTTGAACGACTGCCTCACAAAGAGGGTCATGTCGCGGTTGTTGCTGAAGCTGTTGGAGTATTTGACAGGAACACCACCCATGTTGGATATTCTCTTGTTGATGAAGATGTCCTCGTTGGAGAGTCCTCCGTTTTCGCCAAGGGCCATACGCTGCCAGATGAAGCCAGCCGACAGTTGGTAGCGGGCATCGCGGGAGTAGTAATTGGTGTTGACATCAAGGAAGTGGTCGGTGGCAGAACTGTTGGCAAACACGCCCACAGGGCTGATAAGATGGTAGTCGAGGGCAAAATTGAGCCGCTCGTTGATGTTTTGGGAGTGGGTTACATGGACCTGATAGTCTTCGTCGAGGGAACTGTTGTAGGAGAGCAGGGTATAGGGGTTCTGAACCTGAAAAAATGTAATGTTCTGGGGCGTTTTGTAGAGGCCGGGGTAGACATTACGCTTGAAGACTAATCCAGGGGTGTGTTCGAACTTGGGGACAATGGAGAGATGGGGATGTCCCAATTCCGTCACGGTCAGGTAATAGTCGCCGTTGAGCGCATCGAGTTGGTCAGAGAACTGGGCGCCTGTGGGTGTGAGGACGGGATGGGTGACACTGAGAATCTTAATTTGGGCCGGCTGCCTATGGAACATGAAGACAGATCCTTGGAGAACACTGTCGGGCACGTCAACATGGTAGATAATGCCTTTGGGACCCTCGGCATTGGTGTCGGCATTGGCGGTGCTGTCGGGCAGCATGGATGATGGCTGGTTCGAGGCATTGGACGGGGAGTTGGCTCCCAGACCGGGGAGGCCCGGAATGGTGGCAATATCTATCTGACCCCACGCAGCCACAGACAGCAGGGAGAGGACAAAAAATGCTATGACCTTGCGCAAGCCCACAATGCTATTTTTTAGTTCTGGCCTTGGAGGAAGCGCTCTACATCCATGGCGGCTATGCAGCCTTTGCCTGCGGCAACAATTGCTTGTCGGTAGTTGGGGTCGCAGACATCACCTGCTGCAAACACGCCGGGGACATTGGTGGCGCTGCCAGGATTCTGCACTTTGATGTAACCCTGTTCGTCCAGTTCAATCTGGCCCTTTACAAAGTCGGTGTTGGGTTTGTGGCCAATGGCAACAAAGAAACCCGCAATATCAATATGGCGGATTTCGCCCGTTTTCACGTTCTGGAGATCGGCACCTGTCACTCCGTCCAAATCGTTGCCGCAGATTTCCTTGGTTGTGGAATCCCACACCATTTCAATCTTGGGATTGGTAAGCACGCGGTGCTGCATCGATTTCGATGCCCGCAACTCGTTGCGGCGGTGGATAAGGTAGACCTTGTTGCAGAGGGTGGCGAGATAGCTGGCCTCCTCGCATGCGGTGTCGCCACCACCTACCACGGCGACATCAAGGCCTTTATAGAAATAGCCGTCGCATGTGGCACAGGCGCTGACTCCTTGGCCATAAAGTTTCTGTTCGCTATCCAAACCCAGCCAGCGGGCAGATGCCCCTGTGGCGATGATGATTGTCTCGGCCTCGATAACGTTGTCGTGGTCGTCGACACAACGGAAGGGGCGTTTTGAAAGGTCTACATTCACAATGTACCCTTGGCGGACATCGGTGCCGAACCGCTGGGCCTGTTTCTTCAAGTCGGCCATCATGTCTGTACCCGAAATGCCTTCAGGGTAGCCGGGGAAATTCTCAATCTCGGTGGTGATGGTCAGCTGCCCTCCGGGCTGCATTCCCTCATAAAGGATAGGGTGAATGTCTGCACGGCTGGTATAGATTCCCGCAGTATAGCCAGCGGGGCCTGATCCGATTATTAAGCAACGTGTTTTTTCCATAGTGTTCAATCTTTTATTTGTCTTTTCAATCATTATCTGTAGGCCGGAGCCTTGAAGAGGTCATTCTTTCATTGCTGCAGTGTTTGGGATTTTGGACTTTCGGGTACTGAAGTAGACAAGGTATGCCGCGCCCACCACCAGAACCGCCGCCTGCTGGCTGCCCCAGAGAATCCATCCACAGGCCGTGCCGACCTCCAAGCTGATGCCATAGATGCCCAGCGCCACTTGGACCAGCACGGGATAAACACCTATCCCCCCCTGAGAGAAGGTCATGCCTACCGTGCCAAACAGGTAAACCACGAAGGCGGCCCGGAACCCTAAACCCACAGTCTCGTCAAACGCCTGAAATATCACCAATCCCCCCAGTATATAAAGGAGATAGATGACAATGCTGTATACGATGAACATCAGTGTCCGCCGTCCGCCAAGAAAGAAGATGCTTTTCACCCCATCCACCATGCCACGAATCATATCATCTATTCTCTTGAAAAAGGAGATGCTGAGGATACGCTTCCAGAGTATTTTGTAAAAGATAAAAGCCAGCAGCACTGCACACAGCAGCACACAGATGATGGCCGTCATATTCGGAAGACTGTCAAATTTCTGCGACAGGGTTTCGTATAGCCAGTCTTTGGCTTGGCCAAACATGGCTAACATCCCGATTACAATCACAATGGCAAATGCCAGCATGTCCACCAGCCGCTCGGTGACCACCGTGCCCAGCGATTTCTCTACCGGGATATGATTACTGGTCCGGAGGGTGGCGCAACGCACCACCTCACCTGCACGGGGGAAAGCAAGATTGGCCAAATAAGCCACTACTACCGAGCCGAAGGTGCTACTGATGTCGGGGTTGTACCCGATGGGGCGGAACAAAAGCCGCCAGCGCAAGGCCCGCACAAAATGGCTCAACAGGCAAACACCCATGGCCACGGCCACCCAGCCATAGTCGGCTTCGCGGAACGACTGCCATATTGCCGCTTTCTGATCTGGTTCAAGCTTGATAAGGAACCAGTAGATAAAAAAAATGCCTATACCCAAGAAGATTACCATCTTGAGGATGTCCCCAAGGCGGTTTTTCTTCTTATGGCGTGTGGCACTTTCAGACATACACTCAGCGCAGTTTATTGTTTTCAGGGAAGATGACTGTAGGGTGCCATTCGCGAGCCTCGTCCGCGTCCATCATGGCGTAGGAAGCAATGATGACCAGCGACCCCACAGGACACTTGTGGGCTGCTGCACCATTGATGCCAATCACTCCGCTGCCTCTCTCGCCCTTGATGGCATAGGTGCTGAGACGCTCGCCGTTGGTGATATTGTAAATATCCACTCTCTCATTCTCTATGATGTTGCTTGCCTCCATTAAGGCCTCGTCAATAGTGATACTTCCGATATAGTCAAGGTCGGCTTCAGTAACTGTAACTCTGTGAATTTTAGATTTTAATACGTTTATTAGCATTGCCTCAAATTTTTGCAAAGATAAGCATTTTTATCGAGATTCAAGCACTGCATCTCTAATAATGATTAGAAATGCCGCTTTCCGTAACCAATCATCCTCCGATTTAACTGCCAAAAATAAGCATCAGCAAGAGGAAAACGATGAAACAATACAGGATAATTTTAGTGCCTGGGATAGGTTTCATATAGTCCGTGTCTGCAATGTCGAAGCGACGGCGGATCTTGATTCGGTGCGGAGGCTGTTCATACTTCTTTGCCACAGCCTCGCCGCCCGCCTGAACATTCTCGGCCGGAGCCGCTTCTTGCTGACCCTCTTGGGTGGATGGCCGTGAGGTGGAAAAACGGGGCTGATAGTTGAATCTCGGCATCTCGCGTTTGCGGAAAAGGTCGCGCCAGGTCAGTTTTGATGTCTCTTCCCGTTTTTGGCGGTCGAGTGTGCGGACACGCTGCTCATAATATGCCAACTCGTCCCCCTCACCGTCCTGCTCCACATCATGCACTTGTGCCTGCTCCTGTTCCTGCCGGTCGGCATACTTCTTTTTCAGGGCTTCCCACTTTTCTTTCTCCGGGTCGTAGAAACGGGGCGTATAGTGGAATCGACGGGGTTTCTCAACTTCGAACATACTTGATAGTAATTAGATTATTATACAAAAGAGTGGTCTCAGTCTGGCTATATCTTAAGGCTGTTCCACTTCTCCGCCACCACACAGTCCATCTTAACATCGAATGTCTCAACAGGAACCTCGTCCACCAGTTGGAAGTCAAACGCCACGCCTACCTTGAATGCATTGGGGGTGCTTTTCAGCAAACGGTCGTAAAAACCGCGGCCTCGGCCCATCCTGTTGCATTGGCGGTCAAAGGCCACGCCAGGCACCACTATCATCTGCACACGATCCAGCTCAGTGAACTCTGGCCCGACGGGTTCGCTTATACCGAACTGTTCACCGGCACGCAAACATTCGGCCCCTGTATATTGGCGCAGCTTCAAGTCGTCGCCGTCCACACAAGGCAGCAAGACAGTCTTTTCTGTATACCAGTTATTCACAAAGTCGTGGGTCTGGACTTCGTCATCCATCGACCAGTACAGCAAAATGGTATCAGCCTCGGCGAACTGGGGCAAGCGCTCCACCTGTTTCATCACAGTCTGCGAGCGCTCCAATTTCTCATCAAAAGTCACCAGCGCTTTGGCAGCTCTTATCTGCCGACGTAACTCCTTCTTATCCATAAACTCTTTTATTAAGGAATCAAACAAGACCCCGATTCCTCAGCCACTAATATCCGGTATCAGAAAGGCAAATCCTCATCACCGCTCAGCGGCGACGCAAACGATGGGTTCTGAGCCGGAGGGGCTGCTTGGACGGGTTGGGCAGCGGGTGCCTGCATTGTTACAGGAGCCTGTACGGGAGGTTGAGCGGGTGCGGCAGCCCAAGCGTAACCTCCAGCGGCGGGCGGCATCTGACCCGGCACATAATTCTGTATTCTGACACAGCGGAGGTCCGTATACCAGCGGCCTTCATACTCCCTCGACTCGGGGTTGAAGTTGACCACCACGGGCGAATTGAGAGGAATAGACTTCACCATCGCCAGCCGGTCCTCGCCAAATGTGGTGAAAGCCACCTGACGGGGGTAGTCCCCATCGGTTTCAATCACAAAACCACCTCTAACCCAAGGCCCGCGCTGGCTCTCGCCGCGAACCTCCTGCAAAATCTTGATTAATCTGCCTGTTATTTCCATTGTATGAATCGTTATTTTGTTTAATAATCAATTATTTATATGAATATAAATGCAATCAATGCAAAATACAAAGATAAGAAAAAAAACAATATCCTTACCTTAAAAGTTATCAACAATAGCCGGCGGGACTCCCTGACTACAAACATTGACGGGCCGAGCCCGATAGGGTTCAGCCCGTCAAAAAGGTTTCTGCACACTGAGTTTATTTGACTATCAGTTTCAGTGGCAAATTTCCGGGATTCTCTTCTATCCATACGAAATATGACCCTTTGGCCAGCCGGCTCACATCCAGTCTCGTTGTGCCGCTTGTGGCGACTTGGCGCAGCATTTCGCGTCCGGTGATGTCCACCACCACAACCGTCTTCCCGTCGACACCGCTGACGCTGACAACTCCTGATGCCGGATTGGGACACAGACGCATCTGTGCTGTGCTTTGCGGCTCATCGGCAATTCCTGCCCTTTCGGCAAAAAGGGCCGTGAGGGTGGTATCGAATGTCACGGTCAGGGATCGGGGGTTGTCAGTCAGACCGTCATCCCACGAGGCAAAATAGTAGCCTTCGGCAGGAGTTGCCGAAAGGGTGGCCACTGCCCCTTCTTCATAGGCGCCGCCACCATCCACGCTGCCCCATGCATCGTTATTGGCGAGCAGGGTGACCGAGTATATCGGCACCGGGAGTGTTCGGACATTGAGGAGCGATGCAACGCTGTCCGCAAACCATCCGTCGCCACAGATAGTGGTGACATAAAAATCGTATGCCGAATCGGCTTCGAGGCCTGTTATTACGGCGGCATTGCCCGATGTGGCGATGGTTATGCCAGTGCCGGGTTCATAACCGGCTGGGCCATATTCCACCTCATACTGTTGGGCACGGGAATTCCCCGTCCAGGCAATGGCTATTGATGAGGATGTCGCCCCAGTGCTCGCAAGGTTGGCCGCAGTCGGGCACCCCCTCAGTTCAATACCGATATTGTCCACGGCGGCGGGAGGCTGTGTACCGCCCGAACCGTCGTTGAGCCAGTAGAAGAGCAAATAGTAATCGCCTGGGGCCGGAATTTCAAAATCCATCTCCACATGCTGCCACTCCGTCTGATTCGACAGCCCTGTGTTGCCGTCCAGTGCTATCCAGCCCTGAGGGGTTGTGTTGTTGTAAACACCCGTTGTGGTAGTGCCGGCAGGGTTGCGTCCCGACACAAAGTTGAAACTGCCCGGCACAAGAAACACCCGCAGAAAATCATAACCGCTCTCTCCCCGTGCCATCCAGTCGTAATGAATGCGGTAGGAGGTATGGGTCATTTCAAACGCCCGGTAGGCATAAGCGTGGGTCACCCGACTGCGGTTATATGTGTGGCTCTGCCCGTGGGCATCGCTTATATACAGAGCCGTGCTGTCGCTCCCGTCCGCATGGACCGCTGTGCCTACACACCAGCGGTTGGTTTGGCTGCCGTTGTCCAGCTGCCAAGCATCGCTCGAAGTGCTGTCGCCGAAGGTACAAACATAGGGATATGTGGTTACGGGCATACCACGCAGTGTGGTGAATGAGAACAGGGTAGGGGTACTTTCACTTTCGGCGCAAAGACTGCTGATGCGAACATCATAGTCCATGCCGGGCTGCAGGGCTGCAAGGGTGATTCCCATGGCCAAGGCAGTGTCTCTCATGCCTGTGCCAGGAGCAAAGCCCGCCAGGCCATACTCCACACTGTACCGCGCGGCTTGGCTCACCCGCCAAGCAAGTGTGACCGTCGTGGCCGAGCGATAGGCCAACGAGACATGTTGCGGCGGTATGCATTCCGGCGCATGGTCCACCACCAAATCGTCCACATACTGGTTTATAAACGACGCCCCCACAGACCTCAATGCAAGTTGACCGCCCGTGCCGGCATAATCGGAAAGATAGACTGTCACATCGCACTCATTCCCATTATCCATATATGCCACAGTGTCAATCGGGGTGAAGCTGGCCGAGAATCCTGCATCGGCGCTGTCCACCACACCGACTATGATGGTTGACGTCCCGGGATGGGAGCGGTAAAGGTGGAACTGTATAGCCAAGCCGTTCAAGTTTTCAATGAACAACGGCAGTGCCACAATCCCTGTCCCGGTGAACTTCAGACTGTAGTGGCCCGACGTGGAGATAGCCGTGTCTTCGGAGTACACCACTTCGGGGCTGCTGCCGTTCCCCATAGCCTCACCAAACCAGCATGTGGGAAGTGTCTGCAGGGTATACTCTTCGTTCTGGACACTTTCGAAGTCCATCACATAAGGCATTTGCGAAACCGGGGCACACTGTGTGCTGAACCGCACGGGGCCGAAACCGGGAGTGGTGTCGCCTATGCAAACCGTATGGATGTAAACATCATAGTCACTGCTATGGTCTAAGCCTGTAAGCAGAAAAGGATAGCCATTGGCGACAACCGTAGTGCCGGTGCCCTGCTCGAAGAAGCGGGGGCCATACTCAACCAGATAGCCCGTCGGAAGCAACACACCCTCTGGACCCGCCCAGACGAGTGTGGCCGATGTGTTGGTGACCGCCGCGACGGAGCACTGCTCCACTGGCGGACAGTCCGGGATGGCCTCTACCCGGATGTTGTCGATAAAGAGATTCGAATTGCCCAAGGGCGACATGAACACAAGGTGGCCATTCGTAAGACTCAAATGACTGAGATTGTACAGGAAAGAAGAATCTGAAAGAGTCACCCCAACATTGTGGATAGAGAAGCTGTCAATGATGACAACGGTTGTGATTGTGTCGTATAGGTTGTCAATCACGCCCAGCACCAACACATCATTGTCCGAACTCTGATAGAGGTCAAACCTGACTTGCAGCTCGTTGAGTGGACGATTGAATTGGGGCAGAACCACATAGCCCTCCGACAGCTGGCACACCTTGTTGGTGCTTCCCGGCAGACTCACCACCGTCGGATAGAGCCTGAAATAAGTGGTGGAGAATGTACCCGTGTTCCAGCAGGGGCGGTCAAAACGGGCTGAGAGGGGTCTGAGGTCAAAATCCTCGCTAAATGGCACACCCACCGGCAGGCAGGGCAGCATGGCCACGACTCGCCCCTCCAATGTATCGGAACCGCACAGGCGGCTCACCCTTATCTCGTAACTGTGGCCCACTTCAAGGTCGCCGAAGTGGAATGCGTCACCCGCCACTGCACTGTCGACCACCGTCCATATCCCCTCGCCATCCCCGCGAATCTCGCAGCGGTAGGTCACCCCCGTGTCCCTATTCCATGCCACATCCACATAGTCGTCACCCACCTCTTCCACACACACCAGCGGCCTGTCGCACTGGGGCATCGCACAGCCCCGCGTCACAAAGCGCACCCTGTTCACATAGTTGGCGCGGCTGCCCAAGCCGGGCGACGTCGGGTTGATGTCGCCCAGGCTGGAGCGGTAGATTGAACGGTTGTTCCCGTTCCCGACCACAAACTGCGGAAATGAGGAGGCAAAATCATTATAGTTATTGTCCACCGCCACCACAAGGCTGCTGTCCGCTGCCCTGACAAAAGGCGTGTCAAAGCGCACCGTCACCTCCCGTCCAACATTTGTCACTTCCCCCTCATACACTGGCGTCAGCTGCGCCGCCGGCACATAATCCGACCCCGAATTGAACTGGGTTTTCGACGTGTTGCCCAAATACACCACCACCGGGGTAACGTCCATCACGTAGTCGTTGGACAAGAAAAAGGTCAGTCCGGTAATAGTGTCAATGCCTGTCAGATCACCGGCAAGATACAGCTGCTGTGTATAACTGTTGCCGCTGCTGTAGGCAAGAGGCAGACTGCCGTGGGCCCTTGCCGAATCCATAACCATCGCCTCGCATCCCGCCGTGTAGGCTCGCCCGGTCACAACATCGCCCGTATCGTCCGAACACAGGGTGACGATGCGGTACTCATAGCGGCTGTCGGGCTGCAATCCTGTCAAGAAGAAACAATGCTCCGTCGTTGTGGCCGAAACCCAATGGGTGTCGCCAGCCAAGCGGTAATCTACGATATACTCCGTGGCCTCCTCGCCTGCCGCGGGTGGATTCCACGACAGTGCTATCAGCCTGTAGTCAGTGTTCGCCACCACATCCCTCACCCCGCCGCAGTCCGGGTTGGTTCTCAATCCAATCCCCACCGCCATGCTGTACTCGCCGCCGCAGTAACTCTTCACCCACACGTAATATTGGCTGTTGCCAGCCAGCGAACTGAATGTATAGCTACCCGTGCCAGCCGGAACAAACACACTGTCGAAAGCCGACTGGCGGTCGTTGGTGTCGGCAATATAGCACACAAAGCCATTCGCGCCAGTCCCGTTCTCGTTCCATACTATGGTGGCCTCGCTATTGCTCACAGCACCGACATGCAGATTCGTCACTGGGTCGCAGCTGCTGTTTCTGTAAATAGTCATATCATCCACCAGTCCGCTCCCCGACCCGGAAGTATTGTTGTATGAAAACACCAAGTAGCCCGTGTCGGTGATACTCAAATCCGTGAAATCAAGCTCGACCAAAACATAATCGTCCGAAGGGGCTATCGTGTCCAGCCATTGCACCGTCCCCGTAGGACTGGTGGCAAAACCCACCCGCATCACGCCCGACGCCGACCATGCCAAATCCACATACCACAGACTCACCGCCACCTCGTTCAGCGGCGCGGGAATCCGGGGTGTGGCTATCTTGGCCTCGCCCGATGCCGAGTTGAGAGCCAAAATCTGGCTCCCCGTATGGGCATAATAGATAAAGTTGAACGCGTATGCCTCGCCGCTCAACGTGGTCCAGCATGTCGGGGCCAGATTCGACACATCGGTCTCAAAACCGGTGGTATAGGGCAGGCTGATGTCGCAATTCGACTGCGCCCTCATTCTGAGTGGCACGCAAACCAGCACTGCCAGCATCATCATCAAGAAAAAATTTTTCATAGTGTTATAATGTTTGGTTATTATGATTTTATGGTTGATGAATAGCGACAGGAAGGGGTAGTAAATAGTGATTAGTGGATAGCGACTCGTCTATTCACCTCTTCACAATTCACCTACTCACTCAATCACACATTCGTCCGGCGGTAAAAGTAGATAATGAGCAGTGTGGTGATAACAGCCATCACTCCCATGATGCACCAAAAAGCAGTAACATTGGTCACAAAGGGGAAATCGACATTCATGCCAAACAATCCCGTCACCACCGTCAGCGGCATCATCGTAGTGGAAAAATAAGTCAGCACCTTCATAATCTCATTGGTGCGGTTGGCCTGCAACGAGTCAAAAGTCTTGGACAAACCTTCAATCAACTCGCCGTAATCCTCAATTGAGTCGAACATCTTCTGGTACTGGTCCAGTATGTTGCCCCAATAGTCCTCCATATCCAGCACTTCGGGGTCGACAAAGCCCTTAATAGCGCCACCCTCAAACATGTGCAGCACCCGCAATTGAGGTTTGAACGTCGTGTTCAGCAGGATAATGTTGCGCCGCGTAATCGAAATCAGCTCAATGATGCTCCGTGCCTTGCGGTTGAAAATGTCATAGTTGATCAAGTCCACTTCCGAACCCACGCGCATGATGAGGGTGTATGTCTCCAGCATCAGGCGGTCCAGAATGTGGTAAAGCAGAATATCGCTGGAGGAAAGCTGCTCCTTCACATCGTCATCATCGTCGCGCAGGTCCTCCTGCATCTCCTCGAACAGCTTCTTCACCACCCAGTGCGACTTGCCTATCGTGATGATATAATCCCTGCCCCAGAAAATCTTCACCTCGCGGATGCGGATAATCTTGTTCCCCTTGTCGAAATAAGGGAAATGCAGAATCAGGAAATAATAATCGTCATACTCGTCAATCTTGGGGCGCTGGTTGCTTCCGCGGCAGTCCTCAATATCCAAAGGGTGGAAATGATATTCGTCGAGCAGCATGCGGTACTCCTCCTCACTCGGATTAGTGATATGCAGCCACTTCAGCTTCTGGTATTCGATAGTCTCAACCATGCTTTCTGTTCCTCCTTTCCTTCAGCCGCAGAGCGTCTCTGTGCTGGTATTCAATATTCTACATTCCAGTATTCATTTATTGTCAATCTGCAAAGATACACATTTTTTTCCAATTATCAAACACAAACATCCCCAACAATACAAAAACCAACCATTTCAACAACCTCAAAACACAACGTTTCAACCACCATCCCCTTTCCCAATGTGGGGCTTCTACAACTGCTTTTCGCAGCCCCCCCTTTTGTTGTCATACCCATCCTATCGAGGGGCTTCTACAACACTTATCGAGCGTGTTGGCAATCCTGATGGTTGTCATACCCTTCCTAACGAGGGGCTTCTACAACACATCAGATTATCATTGCCATGATTCGCCGTTGTCATACCCTTCCTAACGAGGG
>OCTW011602017.1_pt1 | contig 26762 bp, 19 predicted proteins | sample 1539671 | NCBI WGS metagenome assembly OCTW01 (sample SAMN02144230, study PRJEB22623) | gut metagenome | biome: sheep rumen | host: Ovis aries | place: New Zealand | reverse complement strand
GCTCCCGGATCTACGCTTGCGTTCCGCCGACCCATTTCATCACGTGGAACATGCCCTCCCAGATCATGGAGAACTGGAACGCATACCAGGACAAGGAGACCGGCGGCCAGACGCTGTCGATGTTCGGGTACGGCGACGGCGGTTCCGGCGCGACAGAAGAAATGATCGAGATGATGCACCGCTTTGACAAGCTCTCGGTGATGCCAAAGACAGAGCATATGCGGGCGGACGAATTCCTGCACCGCAACTTCGACGGCAACAGGAATCTGGCCACCTGGGACGGTGAGCTGTACCTGGAGATGCACCGCGGGACCTTCACGACCAAGTCCGTGCTCAAGGCATTCAACCGGAGGCTGGAGTTCAAACTGCGCACGGCCGAGCTGCTCTCGGTCCTCCGGATGAAAAAGGGAATCTCCTATCCGTACGACGTGCTCACCTGGGCGTGGAAGAAGCTGCTCTTAAATCAGTTCCACGACATCCTGCCGGGCAGCCACATCAATCCGGTATTCGAGGACGCGGTGCGCGACTATGAGAAGGTCGAGTCTGTTCTTGACGCTCTTATTGCCGGTCAGACTGTTTCCATCCCGGATCATGAGACCGACGTGCCATACCTGCACGACGCGTTCCACTTTGCCGACGGGCTGGACGAGACCGGGCGGCGCCACGCAGCCCCTGCCGCTCCTTCGGATCTGAAGCCGGCGGCCAGGAAGAGCGTCCGGCTGTTCAATCCGCTTAACAAGGCCCGGACAGGTGTCACATTCATCGAGGATGAAGAGGGCGACTGCATCCGGGAAGGTAAGGCGGGATATTTTGCCAGGGCAGCCCTTGCCCCACTTTCCGCCGGTGATGTGACACTGAGCGCTTCCGCCGATACTTCCTGGATCCGCTCCTCCTCTGCTTCGGAAGGCATCTGCGTCGAAACACCGTATTACCGCGCCACACTGAATCCGGACGGCAGCTTCGCAAGTCTCTTTGACCGGAAACTGTCGCGGGAGTGGACGGACGGAGGCTTCAACAAGCTTCACATCTATCAGGATGTCCCGGGGATGTATGACGCCTGGGATATTCTGCCGAACTACAAGGAAGTTGAGTACAACTGGACGGTCACAGAGCCTCTGCATGCCACGCACTGCACCGGGACCGTGGCGGAATTCACCGTGAAGCTCGCCACGCCGTCGGGCAGCCCCTGGACGATGATCATCCGATTCTTCCGGGAGTCGCCGGCCATCGAGGTCGAGCACATCACCGACTGGAATGAGAAGCACCGTCTTGTCAAGGCTTCTTACGGCATCAACGCGCTGTCGCGCGAGCTTGTCTGCGACACGAGCGCCGGATATATCCGCCGCGAGACGCACCGCAACACCACCTGGCAGCAGGCGCGCTTTGAGGTATGCCATCACAAATGGGCCGACTTTGCCGAAAAGGACGGCGGTGTCGCTCTGATCAACGAGGGCAAGTACGGACTTGGCGTTGAGGAGAACGGTTATTCTCTCTCGCTGCTGCGCTCCAATATCCGCCCGGACGTTCTCTCGGACATCGGACACCACGATTTCTGCTGCCTGATCGTTCCGCACGAGGGGGATCATGTGGACGCGCACATCAACGATCTGGCCTTCGAGTACAATGTGCCGCCCGTGCGCACCGATGCGGCCGACGTGCCCGAGCTCTTCTCCGGCTGCACATTTGAGCCTCTGTACCTTGAGTCCGTCAAGCTCTCGGAAGACAGAGAACACATCGTGTTCCGTCTCAGCGAGCAAAACGGCACCCGCGGGCAGATGAAGCTTCCCTGCACCGTGACGCTCACCAATATGCTGGAAGATCCGGAAGGGGAAACCGACACGCTTTCCTGGACACCGTTCGAGATCATTACGTTTGAAGTTCCGGTCGGGAAGATCTGAGAACATGCCGGGGTCTGCATGAGCTTGTCTGCCCTGCTGTCCGGCCTGCGCCCGGCATCGGGCAGAAAATCCGGATTCCCGGCTGAACACAAAAGGCATCGGAAAGCCGCGCCCAACTGCGCGGCGATCCGGTGCCTTTTTTAATGAATGCGTGCTGCCATTGCTGTCAGTGCAGGAATGCTCCGAACGGCCGCAGAACAAGCGATGGCGTGGCAACGGGAATCAGGAAATCTCCTTTTCCCGCTGCATATCAAATCCACTGATAAGATCTTCCTGCATTCCGGTCCATTATAATCAGGCACGCATTCCTTTTCTATGCTACAGTAAAACAGTTATCAGATTATCCCGGTAAGAACACACACATTGGATGGATCTGAGAATAGGAGCACAATTTTCCGATGAATTTGAATGAAGAAATCCGTGCCGATCTTGAAGCGCACGCAGAGGAATCATACCGCAGGTTTGCGTCTTCTCTCCTGCCGGGTGAGCAGTCCATGCTGGGCGTGCGGCTCCCGTACCTCCGGAAGATGGCGAAATCCATCGCCAGACAGGACTGGCGGGCATATCTGGCCTCTGCTTCCGACGCGTCTTTTGAGGAAATCATGCTGCAGGGACTTGTGATCGGCTGTGCAGGCTGTACGCTTGAAGAGCGGCTGTCCCTCACAGCCGCATTTGTGCCGAAGATCCGCAACTGGTCTGTGTGTGACAGCTTTGTGGCAAGGCTCAAGGTATCTGCCGGGGATCTGTCGCGGGTATGGGAGTTCCTGCAGCCGTACCTGAATTCAGGGAAGGAATTCGAGCAGCGCTTCGCCATCGTCGTACTGCTGGACTATTTTATCCGCGAAGACTGGCTGCAAGCCGTGCTGCAGACGCTTGACACCGTGAGTCTGACCGGGTACTACGCAAAAATGGCCGCGGCGTGGACCGTGGCCGAGTGTTTTGCGCACTATCCGGACGAGACGTTTCCCTTCCTGCAAAACAATCATCTGGATGACGACACGTACCGGAAAGCCCTGCGCAAAATCACCGAGTCGCGCAAAGTCAGTCCGGACACGAAACAGATCATCCGGGAGATGAGAAAAGCTCGAAATGTCTGAACCACGGCGCAGATCCGGCCGGTAAAAAGGCCGCCGTACTCTCTCTGTTCTCTCACCGATACAGTTCTTTGCGCCTGAGCTGCGTATAGGGTCTGGAGGCACGCACGGCACGGGAAGCTCTCGGGTCAAGACTGCAGTACAGAATTTCTTCCGCATCCGCTGCTCTGAGGAGCAGTTGTCCGTCAGGGCCCGCGACAAGCGATTCACCCGAAAAGTCCATGGCGTCCTCTCTTCCGGTGCGGTTGCACATAGCAATCGCGACGGAATTCTGAAACGCCTGAATGCGAATTTCCCACTCGAAGATCTCCGAGGGCTCGCTTTTTACATTGGCCGTCGGAATCAGAATCAGATCCGCCCCCATCAGCGCCTCGGTGCGCACGCTCTCGGGATAATGGCGGTCAAAGCAGATGACGATGCCAATCCGCCCGAATTCGGTTTCAAAGACCTGAAAACCGGTGTCAGACGGACTGTAGTAGTCCTGCTCGTAGAACTGCTCTGCCTGTGCGATGTGGACCATCTTCTGAACGCCGGCGATTCTGCCTTCGCGGTCAATGAGGAGCGTGGCATCGTAATACTTTCCGTCCTCCGCGAGATAGACATTGGGTGCCGCCCAGATTCGGCTCTCGCGGCAGGCTTCCCGGAGCGCTCTTACCTGCGGCCCGTCAGCTGTCACGGCGATCCGGCTTGCGTCCCGGCCCGGGTACTGTGCGAAAAAGCGGCTCAGCTGCACTTCCGGAAACAGAATGAGATCCGCGCCTGCCTCCGCCGCCTCCCGAATACCCGCAAGACTTCTCTGCAGATTCGCGCCGGTGTCTTCCTGCATGCTCATCTGCGACAATGCCAGTTTCATGATCCTGTTTCCTTTCTCTTCCGGCGGGGAATTTCTGTATTCCCGCCTGCACAGAATATGTTATTCTGTTTCTGACAGGCGGACACACTTTTTCATCGCCTGTATTTTTCTTTTTACTCTTCCCATATCTCACAGTATAGCGTTTTTCCCGCAGATCTTCGCCACGCAATTTCCATATTTTCTGCGGGGCTGCGCACATTTTTCATGAAGGAGGACTCCTATGGCGAATTTATTCCAGGAGGCACGAAAAAGGCAGAAAGAACTTCAGAAGCTTGAGTGCGCGCTGCAAGCCCGCCTGGCAAAAGCCCCGCCGGGCAAGATTCACGTTTTCATGAACGGAAAGTACGTGATGTATTATCTGCGGAATTCTTCTTCCGAGCGCACCGGAACGTACATCTCCGTGCGTGATGAGCCGAAGATCCGGACATATCTGCAGAAATCATATGATGAAAAGCTTCTGAAGCTGGTACAGAGGGAACTTTCCCGCCTTGATCCGCTTTTATCCGAAGAAAAGGACGGCCGGGCACAGATTCAGGATCTGTACAGCAGCTTTCCGGAAAAGGCGAGAAAGTTTTTAAAACCGGCAGACATCCCGGACGATACTTATGTCCGTCTCTGGCTTGCTAAGCCCTATCAGGCAAAAGAGATTCCGGCCACTTCGTCTTCTTTCATTTCTCTGAATGGGAATCGTGTGCGCTCGAAATCGGAGCTGAATATTGCGAACACCCTGTTTCGTTTTAAAATTCCTTATAAGTACGAATGCCCCCTGACACTTTCCGGCGGAATCACAATCTATCCGGATTTCACGATCCTGAACGGGAAGCTTCGGAAAGTCCTGTACTGGGAGCACCGGGGCATGATGGATGACAGAGATTACGCCACACAGGCCGTCGAACGAATAAGAGAATATGAAAAAAACGGGATCTTCCCCGGCGACAACCTGATCATCACCGAAGAAACCCTGCGGCATCCGCTCGGTACAGAAGAAATCAAGTATGTTATCCGGCACTATCTGCTCAGCTAAAGTATGATTGAAGACTTGAGGCAGGTACTTGCTGAATTCATGGCAGTTGCAGAATCAAGCCATTTGCTGGATCTATTCATTTGCTGATGCAAAAATAAAGGCCCGGAATTCAGCGGAGCAGCCCGTACAAGAGCTATCCGCTGAATTTTCGAGCCTCTTTGCGAACTGCCATTCAGCTAAGAATCTTTCCAACCGGTTCTTAGCTGAATTTTCAAGCCGTTTTTGGGTTTTATATTCAGCTATTTTTTTCTCAAACAAGCAATTAGCTGAATTACCTGCTTCTAACCGCGCTTTTTATTCAGCTATCCACCTTCAAATCGAGTAAATTGCTGAATCAGGCGCAGCTAACCGCCAAAAATATTCAGCTCGCCAGCCCAATAACAAGAAAATAGCTGAATTAGTCATGTCGAACCAGCTTGTTGGCCATGGCAGACCCGCTTGTCATCCATGTCAAACCAACTTATCAGCCATGCCGAACCAGCTCATTAGCCAAGTCAAGCCATCCTGGTTTTCTTATTCTTCCCCTGTGATCACCTTTACAAGACGGTAATCTGACGCCGGATCCACAAGAAGCATCCGGGCCATCTTGCCGGGCTCAATGGAACCGTATTCTGCCGCGATTCCGATCGCGGCTGCCGGGTTGAAAGCTGCGGCGCGGACAGCCGCCTCTTCTGGGATGCCGAAGCGGATGGCGTTCGCCATGCAGCCGTAGACATTCGTCGCGCTGCCGGCGAGCGTCCCATCCTGCAAGTACGCGGCATGATCATGCTTGTAGATGTTCTGACCGCCCATCTCGTAGCAGCCGTCCGGCATGCCGACGGCGCGGGTGCTGTCGGAAATCAGGATCATGCGCTCCGCTCCGAACAGCCGGAACGCAGCGCGCACCGCCGCCGGATGGACATGGATGCCGTCGCAGATGAGCTCCGGCGTGACGTCCCCTGCGTCAAAAGCCGCCAGAATCGGACCCGGCTTCCGGTGATGGATCCCATTCATCGCGTTGTACAGATGCGTCAGGTGCTTCGCACCAGCTGCAAATCCGGCCGCTGCCGACGTGTAATCCGCCGAGGTGTGCCCGACCGATACCCGGATCCTGTCCGACACCTGCCGGATAAAATCGAGCGCACCGGGCACTTCCGGGGCGACCGTGATCAGTTTCGGAAACTGTCCGCTCTCCTCAAGAAGCTGCACAAGCCACGCCGCGTCCGGACGGTGGACATATTCCGGGTTCTGGGCGCCAACTTTATCCGGGCTGATGAACGGTCCCTCCAGGTTCACACCCACAAGGGCCGCCTCCGCCTGCCAGTCCGCGCCGGACGCCATCTGTTTCTTCCGGTAGGAAGCGGCCGCCGTCACGATGTGCTCCAGCCTTTCCTCCGGAAGTGTCATCGTCGCGGGACAGATCTGCGTAACCCCCTCGCTTCGCTCATACGAGCACATCTTCCGGTATGTCTCTTCTGTCGCATCATTGGTGTCAACGCCCACACAGCCGTGAAAATGGATATCCGTAAGGCCCGGAATCAGCGTGAGGCCGTGCGCATCGATCTGCTTCTCGCCGGGAGCAGCAGACAGATGGTCTGCCATCTCGGCGATCCTTGTCCCACGCACGCGCACATCCGATTTGTGAAACGCAAAATCAGGTCCGTATACACGGGCATCAGAGATCAACATAGAAACCTTCCTTGTTCACTGCGTCTTCCAGCTCTTTTCCGCAGGCGGAAAGCGCCGCCTTGTCGGCCACAACAGTGAGGTTGTTGTGCATCTGCAGAATTGAAGCCGGAACGTGCGGCGTCACCGGTCCGAACAAAGACTTGTGAATGGCGTCAGCCTTGTCCTCGCCGCTTGCGATCAGCAGTACACGGCGCGCCTGCATGATCGACTTGATGCCCATTGTCAGCGCATATCTCGGGACGTCATCCGGATCGTCGAACAGCCTGGAATTTGCCTCGATCGTGCTCTGTGTGAGCGCCACCACATGCGTCTCCTTCTCGAATGCCTCCTCCGGCTCGTTGAAACCGATGTGGCCGTTGCGGCCGATCCCGAGAAGCTGCAGGTCGATGCCGCCCAGAGACCGGATCAGCTCATTGTAGCGGCGGCACTCGGCGTCTGTATTCTTCGCCATGCCGTTGGGGACATTGGTATTGGCCTTGTCGATATTCACATGATCAAACAGGTTGCTGTTCATGAAATACCGGTAGCTCTCCTTGTTGTCACCCGTCAGCCCCTTGTACTCATCAAGATTGACCGTGCGGACCTCGCTGAAGTCCAGATCTCCCTTCTCATACCACTCGACCAGCTGCTTATAGGCACCGATCGGCGAAGAGCCCGTCGCAAGTCCGAGCACACAGTCCGGCTTCATGATGACCTGTGCGGAGATGATGTTGGCTGCCTTGCGGCTCAGATCCTTGTAGTCCCTTGCGATGTAAATTCTCATGACGATAACCGTCCTCCTTGAATAATGTATCAGCCGGCCGGCAGCTGCACACGCCGCCGATCCGTGATATTCCCTGTCATTCTGCGGAAAGCTGTGCGTCTTTCAGCGCCTTCTCAAATGCCACCCGGTTCCTGGTCGCGATCAGTTCCTCCGGAAAGTCGATCTCGCCCAGCATTGTCTCCACCCGGCTGAACTTTCCGATCTTCGCACAGATGTGCGCGTCCGTGTCCACGGCGACCTGCGTCCCGTAGTGCATGCACGCCTCAGCGATCTTCCGGCACACGCCGTCCTCTCCGTAGAAGCGGTCGGACGAATGCTCGTTGAGCTCGATCAGCCTGTGGTGTTCCCCCGCGAACCTGACAACCGCATCAATGTCGAATGCAAGCCCGCTGCGCCCCGGATGCCCGATCATGAGTACGCGCGGACGCATCAGAACATTACAGTACATCTGCGTGACCTGCTCTTTCGTGCAGCCGGTGGCAAATGTTGTGCCGTGTACACTGGCGATCAGAAAGTCGCAGTACCTTGTCGTGTGAGAAAAAAGATTCCATTCTCTTGGCATGGGCTGCCCGACCGTCGTAGTGGTTAGTGGAACGTCCTCCCCGAACAGACTGCCGTTCAGCCCGGTGATGTCCACCTCCGCCCCGTGCAGAAGCTTCACGCCGTCCCAGACGCGCGGCCACATGCTGTAGCCCGAAAAATACTGATAATTGCGCAGATCTCTCCAGTCCGGAAAGAGCATGTCGCTGAAATGATCCGTCGATGCCAGAAGCTCCAGTCCTTGTTCCTTTGCGGCACGGACATTCTCCGCTATGGTCGAAAACGCATGGCGGGAGTACAGAGTGTGCGTGTGACAGTCACACTTTAACGAATACGTCCTCATCTGTCCCTCCTTCTCCAATATGATAAAAACATCCCCGCCGGATTGCAAGGAAAAGTCCTGGCCCGACCTGACGGATGCAGATCGCAGATATACTCGCTAAAATAACGCACCTGGCCGCCTTCACGCAGTCTGCTGTGATTCAAGCCACCACGTCTTGACCTGTGCGATCTCCCGGATATACCCTTCCCGGTCATTGGGCGTCTCCAGAATAAACGGCCGCCCGGCAAGCGCCGGGTGACACACGATTCGGCGCAGAGCCGCTTCCCCGATACATCCCTGTCCAAGTCTTTCGTGCCGGTCCTTGTGCGAGCCGCAGCCATTCCTGGAATCATTCAGGTGCACCGCCATCAGTTTCGCGAGTCCCACCGTACGGTCAAACTCCGCCAGCACGCCGTCCAGGTCGCTCACGATATCGTACCCGGCATCCCACACGTGACAGGTGTCAAGGCAGACACCGACCTTGTCACGCTTATCCGGATCAACCCGGTCGATAATGGCGCGCAGTTCCGCAAAGGTTTTCCCGATCTCCGTCCCCTTGCCGGCCATCGTCTCCAGCAGCACCACGGTGCTCTGATCCGGCCGGATATAGCGGTTCATGACTTGCGCGATGCCATCCATGCACGCCTCCCGGTCCTGCTTCAGCGCATTGCCCGGATGAAAGTTGAAAAAGTTGCCCGGCAGGCGCTCCATCTTCGCCAGATCTTCGCGGAAGCATTCCTCGGCGTATTCGCGCGCCCGGTCCTTGTCCGAGCACAGATTCATCGTGTAGGGCGCGTGCGCCACCAGTTTTCCGAAACCGTGCTCCTGCAGAAAAGCGTTCAGCGCCGCCAGATCAGACAGGTCCGGTTCCTTCACCTGCCCGCCGCGCGGATTCCTCGTAAAAAAGGCAAACGTGTCCCCGCCCATGGCCAGACACTCCCGCCCCATCGCCTCGTATCCGTCCGAGATGGACAGATGGCAGCCGATATGTATCATATTTTCATGCACCTCTGTATGTAAATTTGTGCCAGATGCTTTGAGAGCTCTACAATTTTCGTGTGGATTTCCCGAATTGTCTTAATAAAAGCTTCATCACCAGCTCCCGTCGGATCATCCAGCCCCCAGTCCAATCTCTCCGTGCAGGGAAGAACCGACTTGATCTGAGGCTTTGTTACTGTTCCGGCAGAATAGCTCTCGAATACATTACGCAAAACCAGCCTTTGTTTTATTGGCAATTCGCACAAGCAGAAGCATGACGGGTACCTCCGTCAGAACGCCTACCGTAGTTGCGAGAGCGGCAGGGCTTGTCGTGCCAAACAGCGCAACCGCAACCGCCACCGCAAGCTCAAAGAAATTCGATGCGCCGATCATCCCGGCAGGAGCTGCGATGTCATGCGGCAGCTTCAGCATCCTGCCCGCTCCGTACGCGATAAAAAAGATCAGGAAGGTCTGGATGGTAAGCGGCACCGCGATCAGAACTATATGGAGCGGATTAGACAGAATCACCTCTGCCTGTGAGCTGAAAATAATAATCAGCGTCAGCAGAAGTCCCGCCGTTGTGGCATTGTCGAATCTGTGGATAAATGTATTCTCAAAGTAATCCGCGCCTTTTTGCCTTATGACCGCCATCCTTGTCAGAATGCCGCCTGCCAGCGGGATCACGACAAAAAGAAGAATGCTGACGAACAGAGTGCTGTAGGGAACCGCCACGTTGGAGACACCCAGGAGGAACTTTACGATCGGAACAAATGCCACAAGGATAATCAGGTCATTGGTAGCCACCTGCACGACCGTATAAGCAGGGTTGCCCTTCGTGAGCGCACTCCAGACAAATACCATGGCCGTACACGGAGCAGCGCCTAAAAGCACGGCTCCGGCAAGATACTGCGTTGCCAGCTCCGGAGCGATCAGGGATTTGAATACGACAAACAAAAACAGATACGCTATCCCGTACATAGTGAAAGGTTTGATCAGCCAGTTCACGATCCACGTGAGCACCAGCCCTTTCGGGTTCTTTCCAATCTGCCTTACGCTCTGAAAGTCCACTTTCATCATCATAGGATAGATCATGATCCAGATGAGAACAGCGATCGGGATCGAGATGCCGGAAATCTGAAGTCTGCCAAGTGCTGCCGGTACAGCCGGGACAAAATGCCCGATCAGCACGCCTGCCGCCATGCAGAGCAGTACCCAGACAGAAAGATATCGCTGAAATGTATTGATTGCCTTTTTCTTACTGTTCATAACTTCAACTCCGTATTACTTCTTTTTCTCACAACCGCAGGATATACTTCCGTCTGTTTCGCAGTCGCACCTGGCGTAGGAAGCGATCATCTCCCGGAACTTTCTGACCCCGTCTGCAGAGATGGAGTAGCGCATCCACTTCCCCTCCTTGTAGTAATCAACAAGTCCGCTGTCTGCAAGAATTTTCATGTGATGCGACAGCGTCGGCTGCGTGATGTTCAGTTCGTCCAGCAGTTCGCATCCGCACTTTTCTCCGTGCTGCAGCGCGAGCATAATCGCAAGACGGTTTTCATCTGCGAGCGCCTTTATTCTTTTGACGTCTTCTCTGAATCCCATGTTGGTCACCTCCGGAAGATGGAAATATTATATCGCACACATTTACAGATGTCTATATATAAATATGATGCTGTTTCAAAAAGCTCCCACGCCTCTGACGGCATGTGGGAGCCTTTCTCTTGCCTCTGTCAGAGACAGCATCTGCAGCAGCCTCGTATTACGCGCTACGCCGCGAAGCGTCACGTCTGTCTTCCGGCAAACTGCGTCATGTACAGCTCGTAGTACCGGCCGCGGCGCGCAAGCAGCTCCTCGTGGTTCCCGCGCTCGACAATGCGCCCGTGATCCATGACAATGATCTCATCCGAATCCCGTATCGTTGAGAGCCGGTGGGCGATGACTATACTCGTGCGGTCTTTCATGATGCGCTGCATGGCATCCTGGATCGCCTTCTCCGTGCGCGTGTCCACATTGGATGTCGCCTCGTCCAGGATCAGAACCTTCGGATCCGCGACGAATGCCCGGGCGATCGCAAGAAGCTGGCGCTGTCCCTGACTGATGCTCTCACCGCCATCCGCAAGCACCGTGTCAAGCCCCTGCGGCAGGCTGCGGATGACTCCGGCGCAGTGACTGATCTCCGCCGCCTCCTTCACCCTCTCCTCCGAAGCCTGCGCGTTCCCGTAGGTGAGGTTATTGCGCACCGTATCGGTGAAAAGGACGGTGTCCTGCAGTACGATGGAGACATTCCGTCGAACTTCCTCTCGTGCAATGCCGTTTACATCCTGCCCGTTGATTGTAATCCTTCCGCTGTCCGCGTCGTAGAATCGCATCAGAAGGTTGACGACCGTAGTCTTTCCGCTGCCGGTCGCGCCGACCAGCGCGACCTTCTTTCCGGAGGGCACCGTGAGCGTAAAATCCCGGAGCACCGGATGTCCTTTTTCATAGGCGAAGTTCACATTCTCGAATCTCACGGCCCACTCGCCGCCATCCGCGAGCTCTCCGCCCGTCATGTTCTCACTCTTCTCGTCAAGAACTGCAAATACCCGCTCGGCGCCTGCCAATGCCGTCTGCATCTGCCCGTAGATCTGAGCGAGTTCATTGATCGGCCGGGAGAACTGCCTCGCGTACACGATGAACGCGGAGATCACGCCTACGGAGATCAGCCCGTTCACGGAAAAATACCCGCCGAACGCCGCGATAATGACGAACCCGATATTGCCGATACAGTTCATGACCGGCCCCATCACCCCACTGAACACATCGGTCCGGATACCCGCCCTGGTGAGAGAATCCGCTGTGGTACAGAATTCCTCCTCTGTCAGCTTCTGATGATCGTATGCTGCGACCGTCCTGTACCCGGAGATCATCTCCTCTACCGTGCCGTTCAGCTGTCCGAGCAGGCGCTGCCTCTGCCGCGAAAAGCGGCGGACCTGACCGGATAAAAACTTTGTGGCAAGGAGTGTCAGCAGCACCGTCACAAAACTTAAAAGAGCCAGCTGCCAACAGTAGTGCAGCATGACCGCCGCCGTGCCCGCGATGGTGAGCAGTCCCGCAAAGAGGGACGGCAGAGACTGTGAGACGGTGGTTGAAATATTTTCAATGTCATTGGTCATGCGGCTCATGACGTCGCCGTGGGAATGTGTGTCCAGATATCGCACGGGGAGATCGACGATTTTCCCGAACAGGTCCTCCCGCATCCGGCTGACGATGCGCTGGCTGAGATGCGCGCTGCAGAAGTTCTGGAACAGCTGGCTGATTCCGTAGCACAGATAGATGGTCAGCATCAGGGCGATGGTTGAGGCAAGATCTCCTGAGCGCTCGCCTGCGATGATGTCGACCGCGTTGCTCTGAAGGGCCGGAGCCAGCACACCACATAGGGTCCCGGCAATGACCACCGCCAGCATCAGCACAACGAGCGGCTTCTGGCGCGTGAAATATCCCACCAGCCGGCGGACAGTCTTCCCGGCATCCTCCGCGTGTTCGACCGTCTGAAAGCGCTCGCGGCGGCCCATGCCAGGGATATTCACCGCAGGCTGCCTGTGTTCACCCTTATCCCCCGCCTCAGTTCCTGTTCCCGCGGGAATCCGTCCGCTGCTTCGTGCCGCCGTAGCGCACCCGCCAGTTTGCATTGATCTTCTCGAGAAGCCCCGTCAGTGTCTCCTTCTCCTCATCCGTCAGGCAGCCAAACATCTCCTCGTGCCGCTTCACCCGGTCCGCCAGCGCCTCTCCGGCTGCCAGCTCTCCTGTTTCGCTCAGGGAAAGATCCGATATCCTGCGATCCGCAGAGTTTACGGAGCGCACCACAAGCCCCGACTTCTCCAGCTTGCCGATGAGCTCGCTGGCGCTGCCCGGCCGGATGCCAAGTCTTTCTGTAAGTTCCCGCTGCGTGATGCTTCCGCCCGCCTCGCGGATCAGAATCAGGACCCGCTTCTGACTGCCGCGCCCTTCATACAGCCGGCTCATCGTGCGGCTGATGTCGCGGAAATTCAGAATCAGCTTCCGGTTCCTGTCAGCAGTCTCATGCCTCTGTCCAGTCCTCTCGCCGGTCCCGGACCGGCTGCCCTGTCCTAATCCTCCATCTGGTCCGCCCTCTTTTTGCATATGTATGGCGCCGTCCTTTCCAATTTGTTTGGTACCTAACAGAATAGGCGCCGGGCGGGCATTTGTCAAGGTACCTAAAAGATAGGGCACCGGCGGGTGCCTCAACGATAAGATGCCGGCGGGATGTGGTGGTGCGCATACCCTCCGGCATTTCTTTCTTTTTTATTTTTTATTTTCATGCTATACTGGTTTCAGGCAATCCGTGTGTGACAGGAATCATCTTCCGCAAGAGAGCAGTTTTTTCTTGCGGTTCATCAGGGGAATCTGTATGAGCGACAATGCATTCAACCGATTTGTTGCGATCACCTGCGTGATCATCCTTTTGGGAACAGCCGCGGTTTTCGGGTACTCACGCAGCCAGATACATGCCGGCACAATCCCGCAGGATGTCTGCCGGGAGCAGACTGTCCAGGAGGTGCAGTCTGACGTCACGGCTTCATCTGTATCCGAACCGGAGACGAAGCCTGAACCGGTGGTACAGAGTGCTTCGCTGTTCATGGTGGGAGACGCGCTGCTGCATGCGGGGATTGAAAACAACGCGCTGAATGAGCACGGGACCTATACGTTCACCCTGCTGGACCGCGTCGGCGCGCTTGCCCGCCAGTACGATCTGCGCTATTACAATCAGGAGACCATTCTGGGCGGAGACGAGCTGGGGGCCAGAGGGTATCCGTGCTTCAACGGACTGACAGACTGGGGCGATTATATGCTCTCGCTCGGCTTCAACATGACGTCTCTTGCCAACAACCACGCGCTGGATCAGGGCGTCAGCGGCATTAAGCATTCCGCCGGTTACTGGAACGCTCATCCGGAGATGATCACCGCCGGGACCTATCTGTCACAGAAAGACTACGACGCCATTCCGATTCATGAGATCAACGGCATCACATTTGCCTTTCTTTCCTACACCTATGGCACGAATGGCATCAGGCCGCCCGAAGGGCAGGACTATCTGGTCGCCTGCTACGACGGCAGAGTTGACGAACTGCTGCAGAAAGTACGAGACGCCCGAAAAAAGGCCGATGTTGTCATTGTGGCCATGCACTGGGGGCAGGAATATCAGACAGAGCCAAGCGAGTCACAGATAACGCTTGCCCATCAGCTTTCCGATGCCGGGGCAGATATCATCATCGGCACGCATCCGCACTGCATTCAGCCTGTCGATTGGATCAACGGCCGCACAATCTGCTTTTATTCGCTGGGCAATGTTGTGGCCCTTCAATATGATCTGAGCCGGATCGAGATGATGGCCGGGCTGACAATACAAAAGACAACGCTGCCAGACGGAAGCACAGAAGTCTGCCTGAAAGACATCCACGCAGACCTTCTGTACTTTTACTACACGGAGGGCGCCATGACCGACCATGATGTAATACCTTTTTCACAGATCGATGAGGCGCACCTGCCGGATTACAAGACTGTCTATGAAGAATACAAGCCAATCATCACAGAGATGACCGACGTTGTCACCGTCGGCGGATTTTAAGAAATACTCACGCCTCTTCCAGCAGCCGGTCCAATTCCTTTCTGGTCTCGGCAGGCTCTCCTGCCACCACCGCTCTCATGCCGAGAGCTTCGGCTGCCCGGACATTGACTGCCGAATCATCGAGAAAAACGCACTGCGACGGATCAAGACAGTACCTGTCAAACAGCATCTGGTAGATCTCCGGATCCGGCTTGATCTTCCCGACATCACAGGAAAAGATGCCTCCGTCCATGAGCGGAAGAAACGAGTTCAGCACAGCGGTGGTGCGCCGGCGCATCGGCACCGAATAATTGCTGAGATAATAAAGTCTGTAGTCCTTTTTCAGACGCCGGAGCCACGGCAGGGTTCCGGAATACGCACTGCAGAAATTTCCCATGTTTTCGTACTGAAAGGCAATCTGTTCCGACACATCCGGGCAGCGCCGCATGAAGCCAGCGAGGATCTCTTTCTCCGGCATAATCCCTCTGTCCAGTTCCACCCAGAGACCGGAGTGAAACAGCGCGTCGCAGACCCGGTCCGCCGTCTGGCGTTCAAACGTGCCGTAGATGCAGCCGTCCGGGTCATATTTCATCAGGACATTCCCGATGTCAAATATAATATTCTGAATCATACCGTCACCATTTGTCACAGAAAGTTGTCACAGAAGCGAGAGTCCCATGCAGATGATCCACACATACATCAGGGTTTTCGGCATCATCAGTGCGCCGATGGCCGGCTTGCGGCCGGCAAAGAGTGTTACCGGAAGATAGAAGCCGAAACTCAGCGCAATCGCAATGCACATCCGCCACATGCCATACCCGCCGGCGTTTCCGGATCGTGCAAACAGGGCAATCACCAGAATGCCGGTGACGGCGAACGGTATATTACGATACAGAGACCAGCGCAGATTATCTTCCGGAGAAAACCAGTTGTTCTGCGGGAAGAAGCAGATACCGATGCGCAGAAGTGCCGTCGCCCAGATGAGGACAGGAATAGCGGCCGGTACACTCACTTCCGGGAACAGTTCCCGCCAGATATACAGAAGCAGAATGTAAAAGACCGTCATCGTCACCGAGGTTACGGCTTTCCCGAGTCCCAGCTTAAAATCCGTCTTTCCGTCTCTTCCGCGCAGGTGCATTTGCACCCGCGGGATCAGGTGGAATGCGTCCCCGCCGCCAAGCAGCAGCGTCAGCGCGCCGTACAGATTAAAAAGCGTCCGCCCGTCAGCATGCGTGAGGAACACAAGGCCGGCGATCAGATCAAACAGCAGATACGCGATGTCAAATACACTCTCGCCGATCCGGACTCCCTTCGGCATTTCTTTGTATTGTTCTTTCATTCTTATTTATTCTCCTGCCCGAAAGAAAAGGCACCGGACTCCCCTTCTGACGGAAAGCCGGTGCCTGTGTGACCAGATCGGATCACCCCGCGATGATGTTGACAATCTTGTTCGGGACTACGATCACCTTGCGGATCGTCTTACCCTCGACCTGTCTGGCGACGGTATTGAGCTCCAGAGCCTTTTCCTGAAGCGTCTGCCTGTCGGTATCCTTTGCAATATCGAACTTGCCGCGCATCTTGCCGTTGACCTGAACGGCGATCGTCACGCTGGCAGCGACCGTCTTGGCCGGATCATAGGACGGCCAGGTCTCATAGGTAATTCCTGTCTTTCCGGTGAGATCGGTCCACATCTCTTCCGTGATGTGCGGCGCAACCGGATTCAGGACCTTGACGAAGCCTTCCATCATCTCCCGGTTCACCCTGCCGTTCTTGTTGACGTCATTGATGAAAATCATCATCTGGGAGATCGCCGTGTTAAAGCTCAGCGTCCCGTAATCCTCTGTCACCTTGCGGATCATGCAGTTATAACTGTAGTCAAGTTCCGGAGTCGGCTCATCAACTACCATGTTGTCCGATGTGACAACGCGGTATACGCGGTCGAGCCACTTGCGGGCACCGTCCATGCCCTTGGCCGACCACGGCTTGCTGGCATTCAGCGGCCCCATGAACATCTCGTACAGACGCAGTGCGTCCGCGCCGTGGCTCTTCACCAGGTCGTCCGGGTTCACGACGTTGCCGAGGGACTTGGACATCTTGACGCCGTTCTCGCCGAGGATCATGCCCTGGTGATACAGCTTGTGGAACGGCTCATCACCAAACACAACACCGCAGTCGCGCAGAACCTTGTACCAGAAGCGGGAGTAGAGCAGATGCAGAACCGCGTGCTCCGCGCCGCCGATGTACAGATCCACCGGCATCCAGTGCCGGATGAGTTCCGGATCCGCCAGCTGCTTGTCGTTGTGCGGATCCAGATACCGCAGATAATACCAGCAGGAACCGGCCCACTGCGGCATCGTGTTGGTCTCCCGGATCCCGTGCTGGCCGTCTATCGTCACGTTCAGCCAGTCTGTCGCCTTGGCGAGCGGAGACTGTCCGTCGTCCGCCGGCTCATAGTCCGTGACAGCCGGGAGTTCCAGCGGAAGATCGCTGTCCGAAACGGTGCGCATCGTGCCGTCGTCCATGTGCACGATCGGAATCGGCTCGCCCCAGTATCTCTGGCGGGAGAAGATCCAGTCCCTGAGCTTGTACTGTATCTTCTTTTCGCCGCAGTGATGCTCCGTCAGCCAGTCGATCACCTTGTCGATGGCCTCCTGTTTCCCCAGGCCGTTCAGCCACTCCGAGTTCACATGCACGCCGTCGCCGGTGTAGGCCTCTTTGGAGATATCGCCGCCCTCAAGCACCTGGATGATCGGCAGATCAAACTTCTTTGCAAACTCATAGTCTCTTGTGTCGTGCGCCGGAACGGCCATGATGGCGCCGGTTCCGTAGCTTCCCAGAACATAATCCGAAACCCAGATCGGAATCTTCCGGCCGTTGATCGGGTTCACAGCATACGCCCCGGTGAACACACCCGTCTTGTCCTTGTTCAGGTCCGTCCGCTCAAGGTCTGACTTCAGCGCCGCCTGCTTCTGGTAAGCCTCAACCGCTTCCTTCTGCTCCGGCGTCGTGATATCGTTGACAAATGGATGTTCCGGCGACATGACGCAGTATGTCGCGCCAAACAGGGTGTCGCAGCGCGTGGTGAACACGGTGAAATCCTTGTCGGTCCCGTCGATATGAAATACCACATCCGCACCGATCGATTTGCCGATCCAGTTGCGCTGCATCTCCTTCGTGGATTCCGGCCAGTCGACCTCATCCAGCTCGTCGATCAGCTGCTCCGCGTACGCCGTGATCTTAAGCACCCACTGGCGCATGTTGCGGCGGACCACCACGTGGCCGTGCTCGCTCTTGCCGTTGATGACTTCCTCATTGGCGAGGACTGCCTTCTCCTCCGGGCACCAGTTGACCGGCATCTCAGCCACATAGGCGAGTCCTTTTTTGTAAAGCTGCAGGAAGATCCACTGCGTCCACTTGTAGTAATCCGGATCGCAGGTGCGGACTTCGCGGTCCCAGTCATAGGAGAAGCCCAGACTCTTCAGCTGCGTGCGGAAGTGATCGATGTTGGCGTATGTGAACTCGCCCGGATGATGACCTGTCTTGAGCGCATACTGCTCGGCCGGCAGTCCGAACGCATCAAACCCCATCGGGTGCATGACGTTGTACCCCTGCATGCGCTTCATTCTCGCCATGATATCCGTCGCCGTGTAGCTCTCCGGATGTCCTACATGCAGGCCCTGTCCGGACGGATACGGAAACATGTCCAGCACATAATACTTCGGCTTGGAGAAGTCATAGGCGTCTGTCTTGAACGTCTTGTTCTCCTCCCAGTACTTCTGCCACTTCGCCTCAATCTTCTGATGATCGTACATTCCTCTATCCTCCCGGGCCTGCAAGATACGCCCTCACTGTTTGGGATGCTGCTTGTACACGCAGTACCTGCATTTTAGCAGAGTAGGCCGCGTCTTGCAATCGGGCTGCAGGCATCTGCTCTTCATATGCCAGCCGTATGGTGATGCTGCACCTTCATTGTATACAGGTTCTGATCCGCCTGACTGATCAGGCTGCGTATTCCTTCTTTGCTTTCTGTCCTTCCGCTGGCCAGTCCCGCGCTGCAGGCAATCAGAACCGGCACATCTGCAATCCGGATCTGCCGCACATCCCGCAGCCAGTCCTGCATCTCTCTGGAGAATGAATCTTCATCGACATCTTTCATGATCACCAGGTATTCATCGCCGCCGTACCGGAAACAGCATCTCACCGGGAAATGTGCCTTAAGCTTTCCGGCAACCGCTTTCAGCACCATATCGCCCACTTCATGTCCGTATTGATCATTGAACATCTTGAACTGATCGATGTCTGCCATCATCAGAATCACCGAATGCCCCATGACCTCACTGAATTCCTTCTGAAGGGCCATCCGGTTTCCAAGTCCTGTCAGCGCATCCGTCAATGACAGTCTCTTCAATTCTCCGTTCAGCAGTTCCACCTCAAAGCGCTGCTCAATCTGCCTGGCCTGCAGGTGATACCGGGCTGTAATGGCGACCCACAGCAGAATTGCCATCGCCAGGTAATTCAATCCGTTTATTTTAGCTGCCTGGTCTGCCTGGTATAAAAGCAGATAAAACAGAATATAGCTGAATACGATCAGATATAGTCCGATGATGGGGCGTATCGTAAGAAAAGAGACAAATGCCATCTCAACAATGAAAAAGGTAAGCATCTGTTCCCCCGCCCGGTAATGGCGCAGGCTGGCCTGCATCCCCCACAGGGCGATGACAATGAAGTAACCTACAATCCATGCCTGCTCTTTTTTCAGCCTCGCGGCATCATCTGCCTTTTTCCGAATGGCTTGGGCAGAATGAACTGCCATCGCAAAAGAAGCCGCGATACACAGAAACACACTCAGAACGCTATCCGTATGATACCGGATATCGCTCTGATGCCCCAGCAGGAACAGCATCAGGATCATACTCTCCACAGCGGTAATGACAATGGAAATCGAGTGCATGGAATGCACGTTTTCCTTCAGAATCTCTCGTTCCACATCACCGGACACCTTCGGATGAACCGCTGTCTTAACGAGCTTTATAAAATTCTGCCATCTCGCACGGTAAAAGATCAATTTACACCAAAAGCCCTGTCCTTCCCCTGATTTTTTGCAATATACATGGCATTATCCGCCTTGCATATCATGTCATTATAGTCGTTTCCGTCTGTAGTATAGCCGATCGACACCGTCAAGTGAATCTGCTCATCTCCGGACCTCACCTGCACATGGCGGATTGCATCCTGCAGCTGATTGACGACCGGGGAGACACTGCGTTCCGGGTTATTCAGCATTCCCACGAACTCATCGCCCCCGTAGCGGTAAAATGTTATATCGCTCCGGATGCCGAAATCCAGGAGACACCTGCCTAGTTTTTCAAGACACACATCGCCCACGGCATGTCCGAACCGCTCATTTACGCTTTTGAAATTGTCAATATCCATGATGATCACAGCGCCTGAAGCCTGCCCTGTGTTCTCTTTATGGGCTTCCAGATAATCGGACAGGCAGATCCGGCTGTACAGCCCCGTCAGAACGTCGTAGCGCCTGTCATGGTCTTCCCTGGAATGCAGCGCCGCTGCTTCTTCGCCCCTCTTCTGCAGAATCTCGCTCTCAAGCCGCCTGTGAAGACGTTCTGTCTCCAGTTCCTCAACGCGCCTGCTCTCCCTGGACATGTCAACGCCATACATGATACTCTCGACATGGCCATTGGACGGGTTGCTGATCAGCTGCGCTGTAATTCTGGACCAGCGGATGGACCTGTCATCATAGTAGGACTCTGTCTCCAGCACGATCTGATGCTGGTTTTCAGAATATGCAGCAAGCTGTGCCTTGCGGCGGAAGACCTCAAAGAAGTGCGCCTGGCCTTCCGGTGTCGGAACAAAGGACGCTATCCGGCTTATCAGGTCATCTACGTTCTTCATGTTCTGCATGTCTCTTGCGCTCTTTGCATGTCCGCCGGAGCTGATCCATCTATCATCTGTCAGGTCCATATGGAATACTCCCTGTCCATCCGGTATGGACTCCAGGATAGACCGTATCTGACTGGCGTAGCGCCTCTGGGCTTCTTTCGTGTTCGTGACATCTCTTCCGTATTCAATGAAGACTTTTCTGCCGTTCCATTCGGTAATACGGGCTTTGAGCCGGAAGACATGTTCACCGTCATCCGTCTCGATTTCCTTCTCCGTGTCATTCCCCATTTTTTTCATCGGGCAGTGACCGCACGGGGCGTTCAGTCCCAGCATGTACTCATAGCATTTTCTCCCCTGATACGGCTTCTCCGGATGACCGGAGATATTCAGTGTCATCGCATTCGCATAAACCATGGAATAATCTTCCGGATGGCACACCTGAATAAACTGGCCGGAGTTATCAAGCAGATCCATCAGATTGTAGATGTCAAAGCTGCGCTCTGCCTGCCGCAGGCCTGTCAGCTGCTGCTTCTGAATACTTTCCTGTGAAGTTCTGATGAGTTCCCGGAAATCCCGCTCACACAGCGGACGGAAGTAGTAATACCCCTGGACGAAGTCGCATCCGTTCGCTCCGAGGAATTCGTTCTGCCTCTTCGTCTCCACGCCTTCTGCCACAACGGACAGACCGGCATTGTGACACATCTGAATGATCGATGTGAGAATGGACCGGGCGGTTGGCTGCCCCTCGATCCGGTCGATAAAGGATTTATCGATTTTGACAATGTCGAGCGGATAATTGCCGATCATGCCGAGCGATGAATACCCTGAGCCAAAATCATCCATAAGAATACTGGCTCCGTTCTTCCGGAACTGATTCAGATAATAGACGCAGCTTTCTCCGAGCGCAGCCACAGAGGTCTCCGTCACTTCATAATTGATAGTCCCCTTCGGAAGTCGCGATTCACTCTGCAGCCGGAAGATATCATTTATCAGATGGCTGTTATAGAAGTCCTGCCTCGACAGATTTATCGAGACAGGAACGGGCTGAAGTCCCATCTCCTGCAGCGATTCTTCAAAGCGATACACTTTCCCGAGGACATACTGATCAAGTTGTGAGATGAGGCCGTTCCTCTCCAGAATGGGAATGAACTCACCCGGGGAGACAAGTCCCTTTTTCGGATGGTTCCATCTGACCAGAGCTTCTGCCGAGCAGATCTTTCCGTCCAGACAGCGGAGCACCGGCTGGAAATAGACCTCGATCTCCTGTTTTTGTATGCCGTTCTGAAAAGAAGCGAGAATTTCCGCACGGGTCACATTTGTCTTCCGCATGCTGGCATCAAACAAGGCGACATTCCCGCTTTCCTGCCGATCGGCTGCCTCCTTTGCGAGAATCGTCCAGTCGACCACCTTTGAGACAGGTTCATCCGCAGAATCTATCTGATAGATCCCGCAGCGCAGATGAAGGTTAATATCCCGGTTATCACTGGTCCAGTGCAGATTCTGAAGATCATTCAGGCGTTCCAGATTCAGTGCTGTCTTCCGGACCAGACAGATGAACCAGTCCGACTCGATCCGCGCTGAGATGACTGGCTTCAGCCAGCTGTTCTGTATCGTATCAAATATGAACTTCAGAATCTGATCTCCGCACTGTGCGCCGAAGATATCATTGAGCGCCTTGAAATTGCGCAGATCAAACATAATCATGGCATATTCGCAAGGATCCGCGCGCCGGAAGAGACGCTCTGTCTCGCGGATAAAGCCTTTGCGGGAATACCCTTCTGTCAGAGAATCGTAGTAATCATGCTCCAGCAGCTTCGTAAGTTCATCCTGCGTCCTGGGAAGCTTTGCAGAAATCATCTCTTTATCGCCAACCGTGCTCATCACGAGTGCATGGCCGGTGCTGCCGTCTTCCAGCTGCATCTCCACTGCGTCAACCGTCTCATAGATGCCGCGGATCGGATCCAGATACGTCTGAGGCCCATGGATGTGACCTGCAACCGGACAAGGAGGACAGGGTTCATCCAGATTCATGAGACATTTATAGCACTTGCCGCCCCTGGCCAGCTGCGGGTACAGTTCCAGAATCGTACTGTTGCAGCTCACGATATTGTAGTCCTTGTCAATTACATATACGCCTGATGATTTATCACTCATGGAATCCTCTTCTGCATGCAGTGCACACGCTGTAACGATGCTATCCGTATATATAATAAAACCATCCCGGACAGCCAGTATAACACTCTGTCCGGGATGTCTTATACTCTATGCAGCTATCGCTGCGCGCATTATCTCTTGGAGAACTGCGGCGCACGTCTTGCGGCCTTGAGACCGTACTAAAACGCTCTTACGTCCATTTTTCCTTGAGATTTCGGGCTTTTTGGGCCTTTCCCTTAAAAGTTACCCCACTATTTAATCATAAAATGGGGACAACGGATGCTCAATTTTACTGTCGAAGTGCGGCGTCTACCACACTCACAAGTTCTTCGGATTTATAATACTTCACCGGCGCGTAAATGTCCATCGTTGTCTGCTATCACATATTCGGATATGGATTTCTCCTTAACTTCCCGCAGCCGGTCTACCAAACATTTGGGAATGGGTACGTCCCTGCGGGCCGCTTTGGTTTTTAGTGTTGTAGAAACCACCGGTCTGTTATGCTCGGTTCGCCATGCCCTCCTGACAGAGATATATGGTGCAGGTGCATCCAGAAACACGCAATCCCATTGAAGCCCCAGAATCTGTTTATTATAGAAAATATGTGCTACAATTAAAAAAAAGTGATGTATACTATGGAACAAGTAAAGTTGTTGCTGCGTATTTTACAAAATATGACAGAGTTGCCTGTGCTGGCATGGGACGGACAGCTTTCGCCTTTGGAGGATTACGAGAAACAGCACCTCTTTTTGCGGGAGGCGCAGCCGCTGTTGGAGGCAACTGCCTTACAAACGCTTCTGGAAAATTTAGATCCTAATATTCTCTATGGCGTCAAAGATCCGTTGGGGATGGAATTGCTGCTATTTCGGTACGAGGACTGTCCCTTTGTCATAGGCCCTTATACAACACAGGCGTGGAACGACAAAGAGGGCGAACACACTTTGGCAAGTCTTGGCCTGCCGTTCAGTTATTTAATTCCCTACAAGCTATACTATGGCAGTTATTCTCTGTTGGCAAAGGACACCATCAAACGAATGGTCACAGGCTCGATTGCCGCGTTACAACCGGATGCGCCGCCCTATGTGTACCGCTCGCTGAGCGAATTAAGAGGATCCAAACACAGAACTGATTTATTCCAAAAGGACCCGCCCGACTTTGAGCAGGCCGTCCGTCGCTACGAGCGGGAAAATCGTTTTCTGGCACGGATCGAAGCTGGCGATGCAACAGGCGCGTTGGAGCATTATAAGCGAATGCAGTATACCAGTATCATCCGAACCTTTTCACCACGCAATATTCAGGCGATGATTGCCAATGCCACGATCGTTCGCACAATGGCACGGAAAGCAGCGGAGCGCGGCGGAGCACATCCGGCGGTGATCGATTCGATTTCGGTCACGTATGCACAAAAAATGTATGCTTGTACCGATGCGAAATCTCTGTATACGCTCATTCAGGAAATGATTCGCGAATTATGCGACGTGGTGGCGGAGTGTCATCAGCATCAATATTCACCGCCTGTCCGCCGGGCAATCAGTTATCTGGAACTGCATATCAGCCAAAATATTACACTGCCCGCTTTGGCAAAGGCTTCTAGAGTAAGCCGTTCTTATTTAAGCCGCTTATTCACTGCGGAAACAGGGGAAACCGTGTCGCACTTCATTTCGCGCACTCGATGTGAAAAAGCTGCCGCATTGCTGCGTACAACCGATTTGCCGATACAAGACATTAGTGCCCATGTGGGGTATCTCGACAACAATTATTTTGTCAAGGTGTTTCGCAGCTATTACGGCGTCACACCTACCGCCTATCGGAATCATAGATAGCTGCAAAAAACAGGGCACAATATCTCTATTAACGACAAATTTATTCTATCTTATCCCTTCTGCTGATTGGTACGATAAAAACAGAAGGGATTCTTTTTGTGTAAACATTTCCATGCTGTTCCTACGTGACAAGGCGTCGTAAAACGGCGCTTCCGAAAGAAAGTGAGTGCTCTCTATGCTTGCTGAAATTAATTTTCAAAACATGCTCGCTGCGCACCCTCTTGCATCGGAATTTTCAGTTCCGATGCAAGGGACAGTTTCCTATGTCGATCGGCAGCGTACACTTTTAAACGAACGTGCCAAGCAGTATCTGGCGCAGTCGGTGCCGCGTCTTACCTTTGAGGATTTTACGGCCTACGGAAAAAACGGCAAACGCGCAGACTACGACGCGCATTATTATGACCGCCGGGGGCGGCTGATGGTCTTTGCCTTAATGGCGTGGCTGGAACCGAAAAATGAAACATGGCTGAGCGCATTTTGCAACATTGTATGGGATATATGTACCGAGCCATTCTGGTGTATCCCGGCTCATTTTTACGACGAAAAGCGAGCGCCACTGGATTTTAGCCTTTATGCCAACCATATCGACCTCTTTTCCTGCGAAACAGCGTTTGCGCTGGCGGAAGCTGACGCACTGTTGGCGGAACGGCTGCCAGAAATGATCCGCCGGCAGATCCGGCTGTCGGTACAACGGCGTGTATTTGATACGTGGCTGAACGATGAGCGCCGCTTTTTCTTTGAAAAATACCCGAATAACTGGGCTTCTGTGTGTGCCAGCAGCATAGGGGGCGCAGCCCTGTATCTTTTGCCGGATGGAGAGGAGCTGCATCGGATCCTTCACCGCTGCATGGCTTGCATTGATGTATATTTCTCGTCTTTTGGGACAGACGGCGTTTGCTTGGAGGGAGCAGGATATTTCTCTTATGGTTTCGGCTTTTTTACATGTTTTGCCGACCTGCTGAACAAACGCTCCCACGGGCAGATCGACTTGTTTGTGCTTCAGGAAAAAGCAAAAGCTGTGGCTATGTCTCAGCATTGGTTCTACATCTCGGGACGAACAGCTGTCAACTTTGCCGACACGCGCGAGGATGTAAAATGCCGTATGGGTATATCACAATATCTGTTTGACAAAACAGGCGCGCCGATTCCCCCGGTGGCAGAAGATGTATTGGATGATACTTGCTATCGGTTCTGTTTGGCTGTGCGAGATTTGGCGTGGACACATCACGAAATTCCCGCTTCCCAAACAAGCGAGGCCATGTGGTTGGAGCAGGCACAGTGGTTTTTATCTCGCCATGATCCGCTGGCGCTGGCTGCGAAAGGTGGCTGCAACGGACAAAGCCACGGCCACAACGATTGTGGCTCTCTGATTGTATTTGCCAATGGGGAAAGCTGCATTTGTGATCCCGGCGCCGGACAGTACACCGCTGCTTATTTCAGCCCGAAACGATATGAATTTTTGACGACTGGAGCACGTGGCCATAACGTACCAATCATCAACGACACTTTTCAAACCTTTGGCCCCACATTCTGTGCACGGGAGTTGAAAGTTGAAACGGATACGCCTGTCCGTGCTTTTTCTGCGGAACTTTCTGCTTGCTATCCGCCACAGGCAAATGTACGGCGCTTCGTGCGGCGTATTGTACACAATACCGGAAACGATTCGATCACGCTTGAAGATACCATTATGCTGAATGCAGCCGGTTTTTGCTGCGAAAACTTCTGTGGCCGCGAGGAGATCGTTCTGAAGCCGGGTGAGGCCGTCTTTTCCCGCAAGGGGCAACAGGTTCGGCTGTGCTACGATGAGGAGCTGCTCAAAGCCGAGATTATACAGGACAGCTACATCGATATAGACAATCGGAATTGTCCGGTCTGGTTTCTGCGACTTTACAGCCGAAACGAGGCGGCGTCACATACAATACGCATTGAAATTACGGGAAAGTAATCACAAAAGGAGGCAGAATATGTCTCGACATGATCCGCACCGACAGAACAATTTGATAGTGATGCTGGATATTTTAAGTGCCATCGGTGAATTTTATGTTTGGCAGTATCTGCCTGACGGACAGCTTGTATCCACCACATGCCCCCATAAAATGCTGGAAGAGATGATGATTTACGAAAAAGCGCAGTCGAGCA